>Ga0209533_1003952_pt1 | contig 12971 bp, 12 predicted proteins | sample COG_04_FD_184748 | JGI IMG/M metagenome (GOLD analysis project Ga0209533, IMG submission 184748) | Pelagic Microbial community sample from North Sea - COGITO 998_met_04 (SPAdes) (version 2) | ecosystem: Environmental > Aquatic > Marine > Neritic zone/Coastal water | place: Helgoland, sampling... | reverse complement strand
GAAGAATTACTTCTTATTCACTTCAATAAACAGAGAATAAAGAGTTTTAAGGAACTTATTAATGAATATCTAATACTTGATAATCTTTACAGAAAAGGACAAGGGAGAAGAACGGATTTAACTTCTGCCAAACTTGGCAAAGGTTCTTCTAGGGAAACAATTTCAAAAGAGATAGGTATATCATCTGGACAACTTCAAAAGTTGGTATTTATAAGAAAACATCAACCTGAACATATAGAGCTCTTAGATAAAGGAATTCTTACGGTAAACCAATCTTATCTTCAAATCCAACGAGAATTAAAAGAGAAAGAAAGTAGAGAAACTAAACCATCTAATAAATCAAAAACAACTAAGAACTCATCATGGAGATTTTATCAGAAATCATCCCATGATATGAGTGAACTAAATGATGGTGAAGTTCAAACCATCTTTACCTCTCCACCTTATTGGAATAAACGAAAGTATTCTGATGAAGAAGGATTAGGGAATGAGAAGACTTCCAAAGAGTTTGTAATAAACCTATCAGAACATTTAAGAGATTGTAGAAGAGTTCTAAATGATAGGGGTAGTTTCTTTTTAAATCTTGGAGATACTTTTTACAATGGTAATCTTCAAAATGTTCCTCATAGAGTAATACTTAAACTTCAAGAACAAGGTTGGATACTTAGAAACACCATTATCTGGTCTAAAACCAATCCTAAACCTTCCTCCTCTAAAACGAATCTTACTCCATCATATGAATTCATCTTTCATTTGGTGAAATCTATGGAGTATGATTATTATCCTACTCCTAATAAACTCTCTGAGAATACTAAACCTTCTTTACCACCTCGACATAGAAGTGTTAATGGGGATTACTCAAAATCAATATCACCTTACCTTCCAAATATCAAAGGAAAGAACATGGGAGATTATTGGAATGAGGATATTGTGAGAACATCGGTAGCAAATCAAAAGTTAGCTATTGAAGGAGAACACCCCGCTCCTTTTCCTGAGGAAATTATTACTCTACCCATTCTTCAAACCTCTAAAGAGTTTGAATTAGTGTTAGACCCTTTTATGGGTAGTGGAACTACAGGAAGAGTTTGTGATAAGTTGGGGAGGGGTTTTGTTGGGTATGATTTGAAAATATTTTAAAAGTGTATCCGAATTCTTGTCTTTTTATATCAAGTTTTGGTTTCATATTCCTATAATTTAAAAATTCACCTTTACATCAACAGTGGTTATTTCGGGTGTGGATGTATTTTCATCCCACCAAGTTCCAACAAAATGAAGATTACCATTTTGGATATAGGGTAACAAATTATAAACATTAATGTTCTCAAAGGACAATTCCTTCTCTTTGTAATAATCAAATTGTCCTGACCCATCATTTAACCAAATTAGATGATTTAATTTAATTTCTAAACCATTCTCCCACGATCTGAACCATTCTCCATGAGATGGTCTAAGTAAAATATCAAGATTACCATCATTATTTGCATCAAATACAGAAAACTCTCTAAATTGAATTTGTTCGAATAATAAAACTGGAGATGAATACATAATTTCAAATTTAGATCCTCCAATCCCTTTCCATAATTCAAAACCTTGTCTCGATTCATCTTCTCTACATACTGCTATATCATTTATACCGTCATTATTAAAATCATGAACTTTAATAGAAGTAGCACCTAGACCCCAATCATATATGTCTGGTTGATTAATCTGGAAGTGGATATTAAATTTTTCAGATGTGGGGTCATATTTATATATTTTTATTTCATGATCGTTATTATCTGGAATACTTCCCCCTCCATAATCTGCAGTAATAATTTCATCTAATCCATCATTGTCAAGGTCAGCAAAATCTATAGTAAACGGATACCCTGATGAACCCTCATCAAAATTTAAAATATCATCATCTCTATAGAATGATCCATCTTGATTTTGAAGAAAAATATTAATGCCTTCACTATTTATACCTGGAGTGAAACCTGCATCCAATAAACCATCTCCATTTATATCACCTGTACAAGTTCCATGAAAAAATCCCATTTCGTTTGGTTTATTAATCTTCGTCCATAATATATTACCATTATCAGTAATTTCTCCCATAAAGGCATTGCCTTTCCATAAATTATTTTGACCATCACCTATCTCATTTCCATCCCCAATAACAACCTTATTTTCAAGTATTTCATAATTTCTCATACCCCAAAAACTAGCATCTAGATCATTTTCATGAAAAACCCAAACATCGTCTTCTTTTTTAAGTATTTGAGATGAAACTTCATTAACACTTTCAGTGTTAATGCCTTGTCCAGATGACCAATTCCCCACACCTGGATAAAAAGTATAGATTGATCCATTTGAGGAGTAGGAGAACACACCACTTGGATCATAAAATGTTCTCAATATATCTTCAGTACTTTCATTGTCAGTTGGTACAATAATTGTGTTTGTATAAACTTGAACTGAAGGAGTTTCAATGAGATTAAAGGATGCTTCAATTGATTTTGATTCATTTACAGTCAGGTCAATGGGGTTCTCAGTACTTGAAACGGAACCAGACCATCCTATAAAAACCCACTCATCTAAAGGATTAGCGGTTAATCTGATCAGACTTCCTGAAGTATATTCAGTAGTTGATTTACCTGCGGATATAATTTCCTCAGAAACTGTTCCAGAACCTGTTATTGAAACGGTAAGAGGATATTTTCTTTTTTCAAAATTGGCAGTAACTGTTTGATTAGAATTAACCGTAATTGAAAGTGGATTATCAGTTGAACCATTTGACCAATTAACAAATACATATTCTGGATCAGGGGTTGCAGTAACCGAAGTAGATTTACCTTGAGTGTAAGACCCACCAGGTGAACTAACACTCCCACCAACTCCTGATGTTACAGTTAAAGTGAAACTGATAACCGGATCTGTAACTACTGGACTTTCTTTCCCACAAGAAAGGATAGATAAAATGATTAGTGAACTTAAAACAATTCTCATAGAATAATTATTGACTATTTGATTAGTTAAATTTAAACACACAAAGAGCAAAAGGTTTTAGTTAACTTGTGCATCATATTTACAACCAATGCGTTTATTTTTAATAGTATATTTTTTTTCAATCAACTTAACCCAAAGGGATCAAACTAATTTCTTTGTAAAAGATTCTTTCATTTATGAAATAAAAGAGGATTCTTTATATAGATTCAGTTATAGTAAAAGTGATTTCTATTCAAAAGAATTACTCATTAACCATGATAATATTGATTTTTCAAAATATCACATTTTAAATTTTGATAACATCTATTTTTATAAGAAAACGGGAGGTCTTCTGTATCAATTAATTGATAATGAAATCACAAGAATTGACAACTCTTATGATCACAAACTTCATGTTGGGTCATTGTCTTTTTTCCATAACGATCAAATAAATATTCTTGGCGGTTACGGATTCTTTAACAGAAGAGATGATATTGTTTATTTTTCTAAAGAAAAGAAAGAATGGCTTTCCAGAGACATTAAAGGAGATTTTCCCATTGAGGGAATAAGTGAAATAAACTTTCATTCAATAATTGAAGATAATTTAATCTTTTGTGGTGGAGTTACAAATCATGAAAATGATCATTTAAAAACAAAAAAGATTAATGAATGTTATGAAATTAATTTAACAACACTTTTAAGTAAAAAGTTATTTGGAAATTTAAATGAAAATCTTGTTAATCCTCCTAACGATTATTTAAATCTTAACGACAGAATATGGATATTCTATGATAATTTATTGATCATTGTAAATCCCATTAAAATGACCTCGGTTTCTTTTGAGATAGAATTTACCGTAGATCGTATAATTGGAGTTATTGGTGATGATATTTATTTTAAAGAAAGGGATGAGAACTTTCTTTCAGAAATCAAAAAACTAAATGTTAATGATTTTAATGAAAAATTAGGGAGTAATTATTCCGTCCTTTACAACCCTAACGCAACCTATTATATATTTTTATTTGTATTATTTATGGTGTGTTCTTCTCTTTATTTGGTAAACAAGTTTAGAAGAAGAAAGAAAAAAATAAGATCATTTTCTGACAAAATATTATTTGATAAAATCCTTTTCACAAATGATCCAAAATGGATTATTATTGTTAAAAAACTTCAGGAGAATAAAACCCTTAAAAATCATGAATTTCTTGACTTACTCAAAAATGAAACACTGGATATTGGACATCAAAACCGATTAAAAAACGTTCTCATCAATTCAATGAATCAAAGATCAAATCACTTGATTAATCAAGATTTAATTCTCTCAAAAAAATGGGAAAAAGATAATAGGATAAATGTATATTTCTTAAATCAAGAGTACTTCATATCTTAACTTCTGTTAATTCTAACAGAAGTTGGAACAAGACTTGTTCTAAATGGAACATATTTTGTTCTAAATTGAGTGTATTTAAAAATTTAAATTATTGATTATCAATATATTATTCGGTTCATTTTAGTGATGGAGGTACAACAAAAACTCTTGTCAATCTTATGATTTTCAAGGGTTTTTTGTTAAAAATTTCTTGACTAATCTACCTTCTTAATTGTAATCTTATAAAGATTACGAAACAATTGAAAAAGTTCGTCAGCATCTTTTTTCCTCACTGCAATACGGTAGATACAATTGATGCCTAATTCTTGGCGAAGGATCTTGATGTTTTTCTCTTTTATAATACGCATCACCTTGTTCATTAAATCATACCCAAAGTTTAATTGAAAGAGAACATCAATGGTGCGTTCAACTATGGTCGTTTCTTCCAAGGTGGTTTTTGCCGAATGTTTGTAGGCCTGTATCAGTCCTCCAACACCCAGTTTGGTACCGCCAAAATAACGCACCGAAACGACCAATACATTTGTCACTTCAAAGGCCTGAAGCTGACCATAGATGGGCATCCCCGCAGAATTACTGGGTTCTCCATCGTCACTCACACGATAATGAAAGGGCTCTGTCCCCAATTGCCAAGCATAACAAAAATGTCCTGCTGTGGGATGCTGCTTTCTTAGATTTGCCAAGTGATGTTTTACTTCTTCTTCCTTCGAAACAGGAAAAGCATACCCAAAGAACTTACTCCCTTTTTCTTTAAAGAGGGTTTCTTGCGATGGGTTTTCAATTGTCTTATAGGTGTCTTTCAAGCAGGATTAATTTGGTTCCTCAACATAAACAATTGATATTATTCCATTCTTGATAGAGACATAAGGAGAGGATCGCCTAATTTCACATATCTAACTTAAAACAACTGGCCCTTCTAGGCCTCTTTATGCGCTCCATCGCAAAAGGGCATCTTTTCAGATTTACCACAACCACAAAGAGAAAATCGCGGATTGTGTTCAATGGGATTCCCGGCTTCATCGGTTAAATCTACTTCCCCTACAACCAGAATTGGGCCGTGTGATTTACGTGTTATTTTTGGTAAACTCATTTCATTAAATATTATAATTTCAAATATAAGGAAGTAATGAGAGGGATAACACACTAAAAAGTAAAATCTTATTTAACGCGAAATTGTGTAACAAAAAACGGATCAAAGACTCTTATAAATATAAATGACACTAGATATGAAGAAAATAATTTTTACGCTTTTGGCCGCCTCTTTACTCACAAGCTGTGTTGCCATAAAATTCCCATCAGAAATCACCATACACCTTGAGGTAGATGAAACACTTACAGAAGATCAGGTAGATCGATTGATTGCTAAAATTCCTGCCACTATTGGGAAAAAGAAAATCAGAACTCGCGTTGAGTTAGGGACAAAACACGAAAACACAGACAAAGACAATTAACCCTTTAGCGACCGCTAGTCTTTTGTAACATATTTTAACTTTTTCTCGATCGCCATAATAATGGCATTGGCGATGTCTTTTCCTGTTGCATTCTCAATTCCCTCAAGTCCAGGAGATGAATTCACTTCAAGCAATAGCGGACCTTTATTGGATCGGATAATATCTACCCCAGCTACGTCTAGATTTAGAATCTTTGAAGCCTTGATGGCTAAACGACGTTCTTCTGCAGTTATCTTGACTGTGTGCGCTGTTCCTCCCTGGTGAATATTGGATCTAAATTCTCCTTTAGGTGCTACGCGCATAATAGAGGCAACTACTTTTCCATCAACGACAAAGCAACGGATGTCTTTCCCTTCAGCCTCTTTGATGAACTCTTGTACCAAAATATTCGCTTGCAAACTTTTAAATGCATTGATTACACTTTCTGCTGCCTTATTGGTCTCAGCAGAGACCACTCCTTTTCCTTGGGTGCTTTCCAATAATTTAATGATGAGCGGAGATCCACCAACCATGTCTATCAAATCTTTGGTTTCTAGTGGTGATTTAGCAAATCCTGTGATAGGAATTTGTATCCCATTCTTCGAAAAAAGTTGAGAGGAAAACAATTTATCCCTCGACTCCGCAATAGCAGAAGAAGAATTTAAACAATAGGTACCTATGGAATCAAACTGACGCAACAATGCACAGCCATAGAAAGTCATGCTTGGTCGAATACGAGGAATAACAGCATCTACATCTTGAAGGATTTTTCCGCCACGATACCTCACCTCTGGGGTCTGAGCATCAAGACGCATATAACAGTATTGTATGTTCAAAAACTGTATCTCATGACCTCTTGCTTCGGCAGCTTCAATCAAACGTTTATTACTATACAACTTGGGATTGGTCGCCAAAAGCGCAATCCTTAATCCAGACTTTTCTTGGTACAAATGCTTATAAAAAGCATAAAAAGTAGATTCATCATAATCCCCAACCAAAAAGCTTTTGGAAGGATCGACCAAAAAACGATTGTCCATTGCCTCTCTTCCAAGCAACATCCGGTATTCCATGGAATCGCGATTGGCCAAAGTCAACTCTATGTCAAAGGTTTGACCACCAATGCTCATTGGCGTTTTGATAACATAGCGCTTTTGCGTGTTTCCAGAAGAACTTTTAATATTCCGTGAGTCGACAATTTTTGCAGAACAAAAAACGGTAACACTCCGATTATCTTGCACTGGGTTTACCTCAAAATCTACCCAAGCCACTCCTTGACGAATTACTCGTTTAATATTTGAAGCCTGTATCGAAGATGTCTTTGCCCCAGAATCTATTCGTGCTTTAATCGCGGGTATTTGTAGGTCGTCAAAGGCACACCATTCTTCGCTTCCAATTATATTTTGTTTTTCCATTATTTATGTTTAAATAAAAAAAAGCCCTCCAATGTAATGGAAAGCTCTTCACTGGTTTTCTACAAACCTCTTGTACATTTCCGTACAAGCAACACAACATCGTGTTCCCGAGGGATAATATTTTGCTGTAAAGATAGTTTTTTTTATCGAATGCTACTATTGGTTTTGAATTATCTCTTCGGTCAACTTATTGTGGTGCTGCACATGATAGACACAAAAAAACAGCATTTCTCTCAGGGTAAGTTTCCCAATCAAAGGATGGGGAATCACGTACTTATCCAGCTCTTCTTCTGTACATTTTTGCGCTACTGAAACCAACCTTTTAACTGATTTCTGATACGCCTTAAATTCTTTTTCACGAGAAGAAAAAGGCAGAGACTTTGGCGCGAAACGTTTGGGAGCTAAGGCCTTGTTATTGCCCAAAGCCTTGAGGTAACGAGCAACCAATTCCTCATAGGTTCTTGAAGGCCGATTGGTTAACCCAAATTGATATTTTAACACAAAACGGGGGAGCCAAAAGGCGAGCACAACAGGCTCAATCGATTTCCTGATATGAACCAATTGTTGACCAGGCGTCCATTTGTTTTTCCATGAAAACTCAAATGCAGTTTTCCCTAGGCTTTCAACACTAGATACAAAAGCGGCATGATGGGTAGCTATTGCTTCAACAATAGTCTCTTTTTCCCATAGAAAGGTTTTATTCATAGACAATGGTAGTCATTTTTGCTACACAGGCTGGTTTCTTCACATCTTTGATTTCCACCACAACATCCCAGATGATTTTAAGCCCACCAAACTTCTGTTCTTCAATGGTTTCTACAGTCACAACGCCTCTAAGTGCTGCTCCCTCAACAACAGGATGTGGGAAACGAACAGAATCAATCCCATAATTAAATCCCATTTTAAGAGAGGTCACTTGCACAGATTCGGACAAGAATGTAGTAATTAAACCTAAAGATAAAAATCCGTGAGCGATTGTTTTTTTGAAGGGAGATTCTGCTGCAGCTCTTTTTTGATCAACATGAATCCACTGAAAATCGTTGGTGGCACTAGCAAAATGATCAATCATTTTTTGTGTAACTGTGAGCCATTTGGTAGGGGCAAATGTAATTCCCTTTGCTGATTTAAAATCAGTAAAGTCTTTGTATATCATAGGTTCGATTTAGTTTTACAATATACTCAAAAAGCAGAAATGTTTTAGGACGCGGTAATTTTCTTGTATCCCTTGTAGTAAACCAAAGGATTCTCATCTGTTTTGGCGGCCAAATCTTCAACACGACATAACACTAAAACATGATCTCCAGCCGGAATAAGTTGTTCAACTTTGGTTGCATACCACCCTTGTGCTTCCTCTAGCACAGGTGCTTCAGTTTTTACAGAAAAAACAGGTGACTGTTCCATCAGCTTGATTTTCGCAAAATGGTTACTGATCTCTTCCATATTTTCAGACAAAATACTGATTCCCAGCGGCATTCCTTCTTGCAAAAAGCTTGCTAATTGATTCTCATTCATAACCGAAAATAAAACCAAGGCAGGCGACAATGAAACAGACAAGAAAGAACTTGCTGTCATTCCATGAATATCACCCGCAGGATTTAAACAACTAACTATTGTTACTCCAGTAGGAAAACATCCGGCAACTTGGCGTAATTTTTTTGTGTCCATAGCAAACTTGTTTTTTTTGTAAAATTACGTAATAGAACATTTAAGCAAGCATATTATAACGCAATCTTTTTCCGCTATTTTACGCTATCTTTGAACCATTAAAACATCTCCATGGAATATCAAATAGGCGACCAAGTAGCGTTAATTGTTGTACGAAGTACACAACTAGGTTATGTAGTGCAAATTGACGACGAAAACGAAGGCTTGGTTTTTAAAAATGATATTTACCAGCCTCTTGAAAATGGTGACGAAGTTAAGGGGTACATTAAATTCATTCGGGAAGATGGAAAAATAGATGTGAGCCTTCGTCCGCAAGGTTTTAAAAATGCCATTGATCCAGATTGTGACACTCTGCTCAACTACCTGAAAAAGAAAAACAGCTTGTACCTTACCGATAAAAGTAGTCCAGATGAAATTCGAACTACCTTGAACATGAGTAAGAAAGCATTCAAAAAAGCGGTTGGTTTTTTATACAAACGCAAGGTCATTGTGCTTCATGATGACAGGATTGAATTACTGAAGAAGAAGAACATTTCTTAAGCACACCCCATCCCTCAGCAAAACAGCAGTCAGTCCCCTTGCTTCAATCTAAATTCACGGTAATGGTTCACGACTTCATTTGGCGACTCAATTAAGGGAAAGTGTCCAATATTTTTTAATTCAATCACATCTGGGTTGGGAACAAGCGCTCGATAACGATCGACCATGTTTTGACCAGAAATTGGATCATAGACTCCATCAATGAGGCGCAAGGGAATGTTGGCTTTTTGAAGTGCACCCACCCAGCGTTCTCGATTGTCTTTGCGCTCCTGCATGTATCGGATCAATAAATGAAAAACATATTTCCCGCCATTGGCTGAAATCAATGTCCAAAAAGAGGTCAGTTCCTCCTCTGTTGGTAAAGTGGTGGGGCCAAAGATTTGATTAAAATTCTTCTTCAATTTTTCACGATTAAACAAACGTCCGACCATAAACCCAAGAGGAGACATCAATATTTTTTGAATCAGCAAGGGCTGATGGGTTTCTGGAAATAATCCGCCATTCAAAAAGCAAATCGATTTTAGGGTCAAAGAAGGGTTTGGTATAAAAGAATTTGTTTGGAAGCGAGCAAGCAATTCTTGGGCAACGGTATCTCCATAGTCATGGCTTAAAATATGAATATTGGCAATTCCTTTTTCTGCTAAAAAATGTTCGATACAATCGGCTTGTTCGGCAATACTGTACGAGTGCTTTCTTGGCTTATCCGAGAAACCGAAGCCAAGCATATCTAAAGTGAGAAGGCGGTAATTTTTGACTAGCTTAGGCCACATTTTCGCCCAATCCCATGAGGCCGTAGGGAAACCGTGAATTAACAACAAAGGTTCACCTTGGCCTTGGTCAACAGAAAACAATTGATGCTCGTTAAAAGTAAAAAAATTGCCTTTGTCTTTCCAGTCGGATAATTTCATCTGCAGTTCCATCATTTAGGATTCCTAAATGTATAAAAAATAGAATTGCTTCAACTGACAACTTCTCTCTCTGACTGTTTTTAGTTATATTTAACTCAAATTTTATGATTGTTAAAGCCAAAAAATAATTGAATTACTTCAAATGATTTTCAGACAAAACTATTTTATTTTAATTGTATTTTTTCTTTTTTCCTCCGCTATACAAGCGCAATATGAGGCCATTACGGGTAGTTCAATTTCTGATGACAATCTTAAAATTAACATCGTATTCGATGAAGAAATCTATTCCAATTCAACTTGTAGCACCCTAACCTGTATCGAGGTAACTGATTTTATCTTAAGTCTAAGTGGCGGAGAGGCGACACTAGGCTCCTATATACCCACAACAATTACCAAACTTGGAAACTATAATTTTGTTGAAAAATGGAACAATAATGAGCCAAACGATGCAGGAAATGAAAATTATGCTCAGCATACCCAAGATGGAACATTAAACGACTTAAATAACAACCGAAGTCTCTCTGGTGTATTGGAGTTGATTAACCCTCTTCAACAAACAATTCCAGGCTACACCTACATAACTTCTTGGCCAGTCGGTTCTGGCTGTGCTCATACCTATTACCGATCTAACACAACAGGCTCTTGGACAAGTCAAAAAGCGCAAGCCCAAGCAGCAGGAGGTGATTTACTGGTGTACAATTCTGTGGAAGAATATGAATACTTTGTTCCGCCTGCTGGAGTTCCGGGTGGCTTTGCCGACACCAATGGAGTGGCCAATACTTGGATTGGATTATCGCAAGATGCAACTGCAGCAGATTGGGAAGAACCCGACGGAGGTTGGTACTGGGATGATGGAACACCCATGGACAATGGCGCCGCAAAATTGACCTATCAAATCACCTTTAGCCTCGTTGGGACGCCCACTGGCGATGAAATAGTGACTGTAACTCCTGTCATTTCTCCTCAATCTGTTTTCAATTGTGCAGGTACACTTGCCGGGATTCAAACCAACAGTTTAAACAAAGTGAATTTGATTGACAAAACTGACCCCTATTCGATTAGTACAAGCGTTGTAGAAGACAACACCAGTGTTACGATCCGTTTTCAAGAAGATGTTTTTGCCGACACCAATGGAACGCCTTTGACGGCAGCAAACTTTGCCCTTTCCATTGCTCAAAATGACAGCACAGCTGACCTTACTTCTCCCACTCCATTGAGTGTACTTATTGTCAACAACAGTACCTTTATTTTAGAGCTTCCCATGAATGGAAATCACATTACCGGAAATGAAGTCATTACCGTACTTCCCGCATCTGGGACTTCTATCTTTGATGCCGCTGGGAATCCAGCGCCTATGATTCAAGTCAATAATTTCATTCAATTAAACCCAACCAAAACTGGGCCTGTTTACCTGGGTATGAACTACGATTCTTCAACGGTTTCTGGGACTTTATTGGAAGCATCTTATACCTACTTTTGCAACGAAAACGCCTATAATAATTACAATATGGCCTACCATAGTGGCCCCACACTTGAGCCGAGTGTTGGTGACATGCTAATTTTTAATTATATCTACGACTTTGAGCATCAATTTATTTCAGGCGATAATTTTGCCTTTATGCATCTTAGGGATTTCGATAAAATTATTGAAGTAAGAAAATCTGATGGTCTCGTTGTCGCTAAATACGATTGTAATTAAATATCGGGCCTCTTATTTGAGGGGGGTGTTCTTTTTCAAATCAACAAAAAGGGAATAGCAAATAACAAAGAGTCACTGACTGATACCATTAAAACAAACTAAATTTCGGAATTGCTCATGAACCGTCAATGCGAACTTGTCAAAATTTACCAAACGCTAACCACAAAGAATAGCCGATAAAAATTCACCACAAGGATAAAAAGCCATGCTGTCTTCTGGGTTATGGCTTGCAAAGCTTCTGCAAAAAAAAACAGAAAAAGCACTCCTTCTAAAAGAACTAAAAATCAATCAATTAGTTAACCCCATCAATATTTGTAAGCGCTATATTTAGGAAGGCTAGCTTGTGAGTCCTCGCGATTTTTGCTCCGCTGGTAGTTGTCATCCAGTTTTCCCAACTGGCAGTGAGACCTCCTATTGGAATAATGTCTACCCAAAGCTGAAAGGAAGTTGGAATTCCTTGCGCGTCCATATGCCATAAGTAACTATCTCCTGGAGTGGTACCACCAGAAGTATAGGTAACCAACAAAGCTTCTTTTCCTTCTTTTGTCTGGATGTATCTACGCTCAACACCTTTGTCGAAAAGCTTGTAGGGCGCAACCAACCAAAAAGAATCATTGTTGAAAGAAGCTAGCGCTCGATCAATTAGCGCATTTTTTTCAGGGCTAATCAAAAGGACATCATCTACATAAACGGAGGATGCGCCCTTTTTACGCAAATTCAAATGAACCCGCTTATTTTCCCAACGCACAATACACTTCCCTTCTTTTCGGTTCCATTCATAGGTGTTTTTACCTCTGAACGTCCATCGAAGCTTTGTTGTTTGCTTGTATTGCTCAAAGGACAATGCATCAAGCATTTTATGGGCTAAATAATCGGCTTTTTCTCCTTGTTTTCCTGTGGGTAGCGGCTTATCATAGTGCATAAGAAGCATCACAACTAATAAACTCACTAGACCAACTATCC
>Ga0209533_1003949_pt1 | contig 12974 bp, 9 predicted proteins | sample COG_04_FD_184748 | JGI IMG/M metagenome (GOLD analysis project Ga0209533, IMG submission 184748) | Pelagic Microbial community sample from North Sea - COGITO 998_met_04 (SPAdes) (version 2) | ecosystem: Environmental > Aquatic > Marine > Neritic zone/Coastal water | place: Helgoland, sampling... | reverse complement strand
AAAACTTCAATAGGTAAAAGTGCTTGAGAATTAATATTATTTGGAATTAACTGAAGAGTTAGTATGGGAATAATATAAATATTTAAAAAAAAATTATTCATATTTTTTTTAATTTGCTGGCTCAACTCTGTAACGTCTTTTAATTCTGATGTCTGTCATTTTTCTTAAATCTTCATCAGATAAATCCATTTTATTTTCTTTTTTAAGAGCTGCTAATCTCTTTTTAAGATTTATTACAAGTTCGCTATTTTCTGAAGTGTTATAGATATTATTCATCTCATTTGGGTCTTTTTCTAAATCGAATAATTCCCATTCGTTCACATCATAATAGTAATGAATTAACTTATATCTGTCTGTTCTAATGCCATAATGCGGTTGGACATTATGCCAATACGGATACTCGTAATAATGATAATACACAGCGTCTCTAAAGGGTGCTTTGGTTTTATTTTCTAAAACAGGTACAAAACTTTTTCCTTGCATATCATTTGGAATTTCGATACCCGCTAAACTTAATAGGGTAGGTGCATAATCAACATTTAGGACTAAATCGTTGTTGACACTTCCTGCTTTTATTTTTTTAGGATATTTTATCAATAAAGGCATATGCATAGATTCTTCGTACATAAAACGCTTGTCAAACCAGCCGTGTTCTCCTAAGTAAAACCCTTGATCTGACGTATATACAATGATTGTGTTTTCTGACAAACCACTTTTCTCTAAATGGTCTAACATCTCACCAATGGCATCATCAACGCCTTTGACCACTCGTAAATAATCTTTCACATACCGCTGATATTTCCAGTTTTTACGTTCTTGATCTGTCATTTTTGGATCAGGCGTCCAGAATTCACCATCGTTATTTCCGTATTTGTTCCAAGCAATTAATTCCTCTTCCGTTAATCCAGAAGGGGGTTTAATTTTCACGTCTTTCCTGTTCATATGCCCATCAATTCGCATCCAAGACTCTTTTGCAGCTTTTCGTCCTTTATAATCATCATTAAAAGTAGCAGGATAGGGGAGTGTAACATCCCTTAAATACGCTTCATAACCAGGTCCTGGATCCCAAGGTCTGTGCGGTGCTTTAAATTGATACATCAACATAAAAGGTTTCGTATCGTCTTTTCTATTTTTCAACCAATTAATGGCATCTTCTTTAATTACTGTTGTTGAAAATTTTCCTTTCTCTTCAACAATACTATCATTTTCCAATTCAAATACAGGATCAAAATAAGACCCTTGCCCTTCTTTATTAAACAGTACTTTATAGTAATCGAAACCAGTTGGTGCGGTTCCTAAATGCCATTTTCCAATTACAGCAGTTTCGTAACCTGCTTTTTGCAATAGCTTTGGAAATGTTTCTTGTGCGCCATTAAAATCGCCACCACCTTCATTTTTAAAAAATCCATTGACGTGTGCATATTTCCCTGTTAAGATCGATGCTCTTGAAGGTCCACAAATAGAATTGGTACAAAACATATTATTAAAACGCATACCGTCATTTGCAATTCTATCAATGTTTGGAGTGGGCGCCACTTCTGCTAAAAACCCTTTGTAAGCACTAATGGCAGCCATTGCGTGGTCATCCGTCATTATAAAAAGAATGTTTGGCTTTTGAGAAATAGCTTCTTTTTTTGCTGTTTTACAGCCGATAAGTGAGAGTAGTATAACTAGGGTTACAATGTATTTTTTCATATGAAAGAATCTGAATTTTAATTAAATTATTTTCTATTTAGGCATTACGGCATTTTTACCCCATTCTTTGTTTGGTAACTCACCCAAGTCTAATTTTAAAGTGGCACCCTCCATAATTTGTTGATGCGAAATAAATGGCGAGAAAATCTCTTTCCCGTTGATAAATGCTTTCTGAATGTATTTTTTTCTTTTGCTAGAACCTTCCGCCACAACCGTAAATGTTTTGCCGTTCTGAAGATTTATGGATGTTTTTTCGAAAATTGGACTTGTGATGTTATAATAAGGCAGTCCTGGAGTTACAGGATAGATACCCATAGAAGTGAATACTACAAAAGCGGTCATGCCACCACCATCTTCATCACCAGGAATTCCAAAAATGTTGTCTTTAAACCAAACATCTAACAAGAAGCGTGTACGTTTTTGGGTTTTCCAAGGCGCGCCAAAATAATTATATAAATATGGAATATGAAAAGAAGGCTCATTCCCCATAGAAAATTGTCCGACCATCCCCGTAGAATTAGAACCATTCACAAAAAAATCGCTTTTTCTGATGCCCAAACTTTCTCTAAATAATTGATCTAATCTGATTTCTGCGGCCTGTTTACCGCCTAACAAATTGGTGAGTCCTGCAATATCATGTTGTACATTCCACGCAAAAGTCCAACCATTATTTTCGTCATAGTACTCTCTATATCCTTTTCCACCATCTAGTTTTGGATCGATATCGATCCAATTACTATCGGCATCTTTTGGCATAAATAACCTTTTTTTAGAATGCCATAAATTTTTATAATCGTTTCCTTTTGGGGCTAGTTTTGAATAGTCCTCTGTGTTTCCTAATTCTTTTGCAAATTCTGAGACTGCCCAAAAATCATAACTAACTCCTAGCGTTACTGCAACAGGTTGTCTTTTTTCAAAACCATCTACATTTGCAACCGTTTCTTTTTCTCCTATTTTAAGTGATGGAAAATAGCCGTTTTCGTGATAGAAATCGTCTAAAGCGCCTCTTGGATTTCCTTGCCTCCAAGGAATAAATGTGCCTTGCATTAGGTTTTTTTTGATGCCTTCATATGCTTTTTCTACATCATAGTTTTTCAACCCTTTTCTGTAGCCATCAATAAAAATAGCAGAAGAATGGTAGGCATTCATACACAAATGATTTCCATACACCTGAGGGAATGTTGGCATCCAACCACTTTGTTCATACATTAAGGTGTACGAGTTGAGCATTTCGTTTTCTAAGGCTGGGTTTAAAATAGTTCTTAACGGATGCTGTGCTAAATAGGTGTCCCATACCCAATCATCTACATAGAAAGGACGATTACTTTTATGCACTTGTTTGTCATAACCACTATAATAGTGTCCATATTCATTGACATCTACCATGCGTTCATACGTTCTGTAAAGCGATGTGTAGAACGTTCTTTTTTGAGCCGTTGTTCCACCTTCAACTTGAATTTGATTCGTTACCGTATCCCAAGCTTTTTTTCCTTCTTTTGATACATCCTCAAACGATTTGTTTTTAATTTCTTTATGGAAGTTTTCTTTCGCTTGTGCCGCACTCACATAAGAAATGGCATATTTTATAAGCAAGGTTGAGGGTGCGTTTTTAGCTGCAGAAATTTGAAGTTTAGTGTTGTCAAATGTATAGTTGATATTTTCTATAGGCTTATTCTTTTTGTCTACGATCTCACCATATACAAAAATTGTAATCGTATTTATGACGGCATGTTCCCCTCGAGTTGGTTTGCTTCTTTTTTCTTGAATGGTAAATGAATTTTCACCTTCAGAAAACTGCATATCTTGAGTGCCTTTTATTAAAAAATTTTTTTGTGTTCCTTCTGGGAAATCTACTTTATAAATCGCCGATTTTTTAGAAGGGGTGAAGCTAACTTTGATGTCATCTTCTATTAAATACGTTGAATATAACCAAGGATGTACTATTTCTAAATCGTGATCTATAGCCATCCCTTTATTCCAAGAATTGTTATTCACGTCTCCTAAAGTAGTTTTCATTTGTAGAATTCCTTTTCGTCTGTGAGCGGGTACTTGAAAAGGAAATGCTTGAACCATGTCTGAAATATAATCCTGCTTTACAGGAAACATTCTCAGCATTTGATTGGGTAAATGAATGGTTGGGTACGTTGGAACTAGAAAGCGGGACACATTACCAATGGTTGGATCTATGTATTTGGTGTTATCAGTTTCTTGAGCTAACGAAGTTGAAAAACTTAAAACCGATAGGAGTACTATTAAATAATTTTTAACCATTTTTATTATAATCTGTTATAGGAACAAATAAAACATCAATGGCTTAATTATTGATTAATAAACAATTAATTAAGGGTTACACTTATTAAATAATTCAATTATTTGCGGCTCTTTTTGCTTTTCTATAGACTACTAAAAGCTTAAATTTTTCTATACCAGCTAACGCTCTTAAATCTTTGTTGTATGCTTTTTCTACTTCTTTAGCTTTTACTTTAAAGGTATCTTTATCATCTACGTATTCTTTTCTCAAAGCTCTTTTCTTGTTGTTTCTATCCAAAATTAACTCTAGAAGCTTTGCACTTTGATCTTCGTCAAACTCCATAACTTTAGATAGTTTATCTGCTAATGCTACTGCTTTTTGATTTTTTTGAGCTTGTGTAATTGATACAAAAAGTAATAAAACGATTACTAGTAATTTTTTCATTATGTTTATTTTATAAGTTTATACAAATAAAAGAGCATCACATTAATTTACTATTAATATTGAATTAACTAAGCACTATTTATTAATAATAAACCTCCAAAACTTTTGCATTATCTGCTTTTAAACTAATGTTATTTAAAGTTGCTGGTATTAATAACGTTTCACCATTTTTTATTGTGTAGGTTTCTCCTTCAGAAATAACATTAACTGTACCCTCTACACACATGTAAATAATAAAAGAATCTATGGCTGAGTAATCTTTTTCTACTGTAGAATTAATATCTAAAATATTAGTCTTAAAATAAGGCGAATGCACCAATGTATTGGACACATTCTTTTCTAGAGAATAATCTGTTTTATAAGTATCATGCACTTCGTAATCGATGATATCAATTGCCATTTCGTTATGCAATTCTCTTTTTGCACCTGTTTTTGCATCGACTCTATCATAATCGTAAATACGATAGGTGACATCCGATGTTTGCTGAATTTCTGCTAACAAAACACCCGCTCCAATAGCATGTACACGCCCTGTTGGAATATAAAAAGTATCTCCTTTTTGTACAGTTTCATGATGCATGACATCTAGAATGGTATTGTTTTCTAAATGTGTTTTATAGCCTTCCGTGTCAATTTTTTCATCAAAGCCTACAATCAATTCTGCATCTTTATCCGCTTGCATTACATACCACATTTCATTTTTACCAAATGAGCCATGACGTATTTTTGCGACTTCATTACTAGGATGCACCTGAATAGATAAAGGTGTTTTTGCATCAATAAATTTAATTAATAAAGGAAATTCTTCCCCGAATTTTTCATAGACTAATTTTCCTAAAAAGTCTTCTTTGAACTCTATCGTTAAATCTCGTAGTGTATTTCCTTTTAAAATGCCTTTTTCGACCACAGTTTCATCCCTAGAAACATCAGAAATTTCCCAAGACTCTCCAATATTCGCCTCGTTATAGTGTTTGTTTAGTTCTGTTTTTAATTTTTCTCCACCCCAAATTCTATATTTATAGAGTGGTGTAAATTGTAAAGGATATAATTTCATTTGGTTATAATAGTTTTCGTTTTGATACGCCATCGTAATGTTTAGACTTGTTTTTTTGCAACCATTCTAAAAGATTGGTTCTTAATTCTTCGGCTTTTTGTTTGTATTTTTTCCTATCCGGATTTTTCCCTAAAAGATTGTTCATTTCATACGGATCTTCAGTTAAGTGATACATTGCATTTATAACTTTAGAATCTTCAGTATAAGGAACCATTAATTTCCATCCGTCTTTTACAATCATATAATTGGGTTGAATAGGTCCCCGGTAATCCCATTCAGTAACCACGTAGATCCCATGATTCGTTTGTTTTTGTTCTATTAAATCACGTAAACTTTCGCCATCGGATTTATAATTTCCAATGTTTAAATAATCCATGATAGTTGCAAATAAATCTACATTAGAAACATAACCATTCACTGTAGTTTCTTTTTTAATTTCAGTAGGCATTTTAATCATTAATGGGACGTGCGACGACTCTTCATAAAATACATTTTTCTCGCGCATTCCGTGTGCTCCCAACATTTCTCCATGATCACTTGTGAAAATCACCATAGTATTTTTTGCAATACCTTCATCTTCTAGGGTTTTCATTATTTTCCCCATCCAATCATCTAACTCAGAAATTAAACCATAATAATTAGAAATCATATATTTTATTTTTACCTCGTCTGCAAAAACGGTCAACTTATTTCTGCCATTTGCATTAATATAAGGGGAGTTTTGCATGTCATCTTTAATACTTGATGGGATTGGCATATCGTTAGGATCGTACATGCTATAATAAGGTTCGGATGGAATCATGGGCGCATGAGGAAAGTGAAAAGAGGTCGTTATGCTGAAAGGTTTGTTTTTTAACCTCTTGATTGCGTCAATGGTTTTATTCGCATAATATGCAGTTATCGTATGTTCTTTTGGGATGCTCGATTTACCATGATAATTTGGTTGAGAATGACGGTGATTTACTTCTTTTTTAACGTCATTGTAAGTTTTTCCATAATCTATATCTATGGGATCTGGAGTGTATGGTCTTTTAGTAAATCGATCTAAAAGCTCTCCTTTTTGAGGTTTTACTTTGGGAAATACGTCGTTTAAATAATCGAGATACAAATGTCTTTGCCCTTGGGGCTCAAATATAGATTTCCCATTTTTAGCATACTTTTTTGGATTTTTATAGACCTCTGAATGCGAAGTTAACACATGCCATTTACCATAATATTCTGCATGATATCCTTTTTCTGTAAGAATTTCATCAAAGGTTTTCATGGTCATTACAGGGGCATCAATGTAATTATAGGTTTTATCATTTGTTGTAACTTGGTGTGTGTTTATTGTTGTTCCAGTCAAGATCGAGGATCTCGCAGGTCCACAAACAGCAACAGGAGTGTATGCTTTTTTAAAATAGGCACCTTGTTTTGCTAGCCTGTCTAAATTTGGAGTTTTCACAATTGGGTTTCCAGCAATACTTAGGGCGTCATAGCGTTGCTGATCTACAATTATAAAGAGTAGGTTTTTAGGTGTTTTATTTACAACCGTATTTTTTGCAGCTGTGTTTTTTGTTTTACAACTAAAAACCAGGATTACAATTAAGATTTTAAAAACGTTTTTCATTTCGGTTTTAGCTCACTTTTTTATAATTAAGTCTTCTATACTTAAATCTTTCATCGGCAAAGTTATATTCATAGATAACGCTATTGTTTTTTCGCATGTAAAATATTTTTGTCTTACCATTTACTTTAAAAGTTATCGAATTTTTTTCTAAAGTATATGTAAATATTTTTGTGCTATTATTTTTAGAATTTAAAAGAGACCCTTGTCCGTTTTTATTTAATGTGAGAATGAAATTTTTAAATTCCCAAGCGCCCAGAATATCGTCTTCCGCAATGGATTCTTTAGGATACATACCTTGAAGTCTTTTATCTAAAAGAACTTCTATTTGACTCCTATTTTTGTTTTCTAATTTATACGCTTCGATAAATAAGTTCGCAATTTCTAAAACACTATGCTTTAGTACTTCTGGGTAAGATGCGTTTAAACAGGTGTGATTAATAGCATCGTACAAAACCACTTTTACGTTGCCTCCTTTTTTCTTGATTTGTTCAGCAAATCTTTCTGTTTGTGTGTAATGGCATAAAACATCCTCTTTTCCGTTTAACAATAAAGTACTAGGGGGATTCTCCCTTAAATTATAAAATGCAGATGCTTTTTTACTTTCCTCATCCGTCGCTAATCCGTACAATGCTCTTGCTTTTTGACTTGGAAACGTTGATCTTTCCTCTGAATGTTCTACTAAATTATACATGCCTTCTGCACCCACTAATAGTTTACAATTCTTATATTTTTGTGCCATAACAGCTGCCAATGTGGAGCCAGCTGAGGATCCTCCAAAACCAATCCTTGTAAGGTCAGCATTGTAGGTATCTGCATTGTCAAAAAACCATTGAACAGACGCTTCTAAGTCTTGTATAGCATCCGCAAATGTTGCATTGTTGCCTTTACATCTATATGCCAATCCTACATAAATAACACCTAATTGATCCGCTAGATAATTAGCATCCGTAGACAATCTTGCTGGTGGTACAGTTGTTGGAGTACCGCCATTCCATCCACCGCCATGCACAAAGAAATATACAGGGTTTTTACCAGTAGTGTTTTTTGGTAGTTTTATCCGAATAGGAATATCATATCCACCCGCTTTTGTAGCGATAGTATCTATCGTTTTTTGAGCAGCACTCGTTAACACAAAACAACATGCCAAAAGAACTCCTAATGATTTCATAGTTTTTTCATATTAATTTACAAACTCAGCATAAGGTCGGTTAGGAAATGACTTTAAACTTTTTGTTAGTAGTATTTTTAGTTCTTCTGCTTTTTCTCTGTTGTCTTCAAAAATATTTTTAGTTTCACGAGGATCCTTAACTAAATCAAATACTTGATCAGCATCAAAATAAAAAGCACTGCTTTTTGATGCAATATTTCCCAAATGACCATTTCTTGTGTAATAAGGGTATTGAAGTTCTGCACCTTTCCATCCTTTAAATGTTAGGCCTTTATTGATTCTGTTCTGTTTTTGTTTATCATATCTCACAGAAATGTATTTCCAGTCTTTAGTCATCACACTTCTTGCGTAACCCATCTCAAAAAATAAATAATCATGCACTGGTTTTTTAGTTCCTTCTAATACCTTTTTTAAACTAACGCCGTCTAATATTGATTTCACATTTTTTAATTTTATCCCTGCTAGTTCTAAAAAAGTTGGTGTAAAATCAATATTTTGAACTAACTCGTTATATACTTGGTTCGATTTAATTCCATTTGGCCAATGCATCATCAAAGGAACTTTTGTTCCACTTTCATATAAGCTTGTTTTTCCTCCGTTGTAGTTCCCATGATCTGACGTAATTATAATAATGGTGTTTTCATAAATACCTTCTGCTTTTAGTTTGTCTACAACGGCACCAACTGCATGATCAAACCAACGCAACCAAGCGTGTGCTACTTTTTTATCAAGATTTTTGATTTCTTCTTTGATCTCATCTCTAGTGGGTAAGTAGGAGTAATCGGCATCTACCAATCCTTGTCCTGTAAATTTTGGGTTTGAATCTAAACCTCTAAAGTATTTTCCGTTTTTCATATTATAGGGTGCTGGACCATGAGGAACCGTTTCACTGTAATACAAAAAGAAAGGATCGTTTTTGTTTTCGTCGATAAATTCTAAAGCCGCCTTATTTTTCCATTCTACATTATGAACATTTAAAGAATCATTATATTGTTCTCTTAAATTTCCTGCATAAAATGCGTTCGCATAATCAAAGCCATATTTTTTAATTACTTCTATCCATTTTTGATGGTTCTCAAACATTTTTTTAGAAATTGCTGGATCATTAGGATCTGCATTTTTTGCATAGGTCTGAAAGCCATTTTTTTCCCAATTTTTTTTATTGTTAACGATGTTATGTTCCACAAGATGACTTTTACCTACAAAGCCTGTTTTATACCCTTCTTCTTGTAATAATCGAGGTAAATTGGATTTATCTTTTTCTATTTCTGTGTTATTTTCTACTCGTGTCATCACGCCATTCGGATGCATACTCATAAATGCGGGGCCTTCTGATCGTCCTGCATAACGTCCAGTTAGCATAGTATATCTACTAGGCACACATACAGAGCTTGATACATACGCGCTGTTAAAAATCATTCCATTCTTTGCCAAGTCATCTATAATTGGTGTGTGTGCTTCTTTATCGCCATTAAATCCAAAAGGACGCGATTGTATTCTTTTCTCTGAATCTAAAGGCACCACAGCACTTTGATCATCTGTCATAATAAAGATGATGTTTGGTTTTTTTGTGTTTTGTGCAATTGATTTAGTATTGCTAATTAGTATTAAAAAGACTATTAATCCAATGGTTTTGTAATTCTTAAATGTCATTATTGGTTATTTTTTTTTGTTATTTATTTCTTGCATTCCAATTCCGGAAACTTGTGTTTTAAAATCAGCGTAAAACGTTCTTAGCTGCGCTATTTTATCTTTATTTTTTTCATCATTAATTCCGTTATTCAGTTCTAAAGGGTCCTGTGTTCTATCAAAAAACATATCTCCAAACGCTCTATAATCTCGTTTAGGATTTACGGGATTAGATTTCATAATCCCCAATTTTGAATTTTTACCGATTACGGTAGCTTGAAACCAACTTTCTGACACGATATAATCTCTGTTTAATGGTTTTTGTTTCAGGAGTAATTTTGCGAGTGACACGCCCTCAAAATTGTATTCTAAATCAGGAGTTTTTAAGTCTAAAACATCGATTAAAGTAGGGATAACATCTACCAAAGTTACCAGTTCAGCAGTGTGTTTTCCTTGAAGTGTTTTCCCTGGAATTCGAATCATTAAGGGAATGTTTAAAATATCTTCATAAATATTATGACCGGCTGCAGCTTTCTCTACCATGCCATGGTTCCCAACAAAATCGCCATGATCTGTGGTATAAATAATGATTGTTTCTTCTTTGATGTTTGCTTTGTCTAAAGCTTGCAAAATCTCGCCGACGTAATGGTCTACTTCTGTGACTAATGCGTAATAGGCTCCAATATAATCTCTCCAAAGTTGTTCGTCTTCAAAAGCCTTGTCCATGTTCCATACTTTATTACCTCCATTTCTTTGGAACTGTAATAAGGGTGGCAAATCTTTTGTGGGTTGGTAAAAACTTTCGGGCATTTTTATACCGCTTTTTAATTTTGTACCCTTTCCCCATTCGGAAACAGTATACAAATCCATGAATTTCTTTACAGGAGTGTAGGGTTGATGTGGTCTGTAGAAAGAAGAAAAACAAAAGAAAGGTGTATCACTATTTTTTTGTTGATCAATCATATTAATGGTTTCTAATGCAGTGTAAGCTTCCATTGTATATCCAAATGGTAATTTAGAAATACGTGTCCCTAAATCAGCGATAGGTATTTTGGCGTTCGCATCGTTACTACCAATGGGTCCTTTCCCGAATTCTGCAGCCCAATCATAAGAGAATTCACTTTGAAAGCCTTGTTTTGTAATCCAGCTTAAATAGTTGCCATTATCGCCTTTTTCTGCGTGTACCTCTTTTTTGACATCCCAGCCTTTGTCACCACCCCCTTTTAAATGTCTTTTCCCAAAAGCATAGGTTTTGTATCCGTTGTATTGAAAAATACTAGCTAATGATGTCGCTTGCTCTGTAACCGAAGTTTCTTCATTGTTATTCATTAACCCCAATGTTCTTGGATAGAGTCCTGTCATTAAAGACATTCTAGAGGGGACACAAACCCCTCTTGTTGCATAGGCTCTATCAAAAACTACAGATTCCTTTGAGAATTTATCTAAATTTGGAGTGATTACATCCGGGTGATTTTCATAACTCATTGTCTTTTTGTTATGTTGATCAGAAAATAGCAACAACACATTTGGTTTCTTATTGTTTTTAGTTTGATTTATAAGCTCATTTTTAGACTTGCAGTTAAACATCAATAATAAAAAACCAACAATTAGTACTATTATTTTATTTTTCATTTTAATTATTTTTCCAAATTTCTTTGGATGACTTTTCTATAATTTTAGATAAATAGTTCTTTGCTTTATAAACAACTGCTGTTTCTGTTTTAGCAAGATTAATAGATTCCTTTTTATCTTTTGTTAAGCTAAAAAGCATTTCAGCATTCATCTTTTTGTTTGTGTCTTTATTTTTTTCTTCAATGAATTTCCACCCTTCAAAACGAATTGCTTTTCTACCTTGCGCATCTCTATGTACTAATGGGGGTCTTTCATAAAATTTATTAGGTTTTAAAACAGCTTTTTTAAAGCTATAACTATCCGGTGCATCTTCTAAATCTAATCCCATATCATTACCAATATAATCTGCCAAAAATCCATAAATATCAACTGTTGAGATTGTTACATTAGAAGTTTGATCGCCTTTTATTTTCTTTGGATAATTTACAATAAACGGAATTCTAAAACCTCCATCCCAAATAGTATGTTTATCTCCTTTATAATCTCCATTGATTTGTAATCCTTTGTTGATGGCAAAATTTTCGGGCATTACATTTTTTTTCTTTGGAATATCGCCACCATTATCGCTCGCAAAAATAATAATGGTATTTTCTCTAATCCCTCTTTCTTCTAAAAAGGAAATTAAATCCCCTAAAGAACGATCGATATCTTGAATAAAATCGCCATAAGCACCAGCATTACTTTTACCTCGCATTTGTGGACTTGGCACAATAGGATGATGCACAGCAGCAGCAGCATAATACAAAAAGAAGGGTTGGTCTTTATCCAAACTTTTCATCCACTCTATAGATTTGTTTGTTAAATCATCCGTTACTTGCTCTGTAACTCTTTGTGGGGCATCGTATCCTTTGTATTGTTTTCCATAAAATGATTTTCCGTAAGGAGAGATTTTATCAGAACGCAATCCATAAATTTTATTATTCTCTATATAAACTTTATGCCCATCATCTAAATTATTAGGCAATGCAAAACTATAATCTAAACCATAATCTGTTGGAGCAGGATAAATATCGCCTAATAAATTATTGAACTTTTCCTCTTTAAAACCTAAGTGCCATTTACCAACCATTGCTGTTTTATACCCTAAAGATTGCATATATTTTGGTAATGTTTTTCTTTCAACATCAATTAAAGCTGGGTCGTTCATATTCACAACTCCTTTTTTTAACCTTGTTCTCCAAGAATATTGACCCGTCATTAATGCATATCTTGTGGGCGTACAAACAGAACCTGTTGTATAGGCATTTGTAAATTTTACGCCTTCTTTGGCTAATTTATTTACGTTTGGAGTTTTTATTAATGCTTCTTGAGCGCCATAAATATTGGTTGAGCCGTAACCAAAATCATCAGCAATAAAAACGATAACATTTGGTTTTTTTTCTGTACGAGATTGTATCGTATCGTTTTTTGATACAATAGACGTCAGAATAATTAAAACATGAAAAAAAATTGTGAGCATATGTAGTTATTTACTTTTTTTTAAAATTTAAGT
>Ga0209533_1003947_pt1 | contig 12980 bp, 10 predicted proteins | sample COG_04_FD_184748 | JGI IMG/M metagenome (GOLD analysis project Ga0209533, IMG submission 184748) | Pelagic Microbial community sample from North Sea - COGITO 998_met_04 (SPAdes) (version 2) | ecosystem: Environmental > Aquatic > Marine > Neritic zone/Coastal water | place: Helgoland, sampling... | reverse complement strand
ATGATGTCGCTGCCCAATGCAGGATATTTGCCGCTGGTCTGTAGCTTGGCCCTGGGCACCGCCTGTTTAAGTTTGGTCGGTGCTGTGGGTGCGGCGCTGACTGTGTCCCTGCGCAAGGGTGGACTGTTGTTGTCGCTGCTGGTGATGCCTCTCTATATGCCGGTGATTATTTTTGGCACGGCGACGGTTAGCTATGCGGTCGACGGATTAAATTGGCTGCCGCCACTGGCGATACTGGGTGCCATGTTCGCCGCATCAGTGGCGCTGTGCCCTCTGGCAGCAGCTGGGGCGCTGCGCGTCACGGCCAGTAACTAATGAATAGGATAGGTTTGCAGATATGAGTTGGCTCTCCAGATTTTTCTCCAAATGGCTCCCTAAAGAGTCCTCAAACTGGCAGTGGTTTTACCGCCTCGGCTCACCGCGCTGGTTTTATCAGCGCAGCGGTCAATGGCTGCCATGGGTATCCCTGGCGGCGCTGCTAGTGTTAGCCACGGGTTTGGTTTGGGGGCTGGCTTTTGCGCCTGAAGATGCCAGGCAGGGGAATAGTTTTAGAATTATTTACATCCATGTACCAGCGGCATTTTTAGCTCAGTCAGGCTATTTTATTATGGCTATAGCTGGCGCCATCGGCCTAATTTGGAAAATGAAAATTTCCTATATGGTAATGAAAGCGGCGGCGCCCATAGGTGCAGCTTTGACTTTTATTGCGCTGTTTACTGGCGCGGTGTGGGGTAAGCCCACCTGGGGTGCCTACTGGGTCTGGGATGCGCGGATTACTTCGATGCTGATTCTGCTGTTTCTCTACGCTGGTGTAATGGCCCTGCAGTACGCCTATCACAGTGTTGATGCGGCAAGTAAAGCCAGTGCCATTCTGGCTCTGGTGGGCACGGTGAATATTCCGATTATCAATAAGTCTGTGGACTGGTGGTATACCTTGCACCAGCCGGCGACGATCAAACTGACCTCGGCGCCGAGTATGCATATGGATATGTTTATGCCCCTGCTGGTGATGATTGTTGGCTTTTACCTGTTTTATGCGGTGGCGCTGATTCTCCACACTCGCAATGAAATCCTCCGCCGCGAACGCAAGACTAGCTGGGTTCGCGAACTGGCAACTGCCAAGGCAGGGAGCTGAATATGTACTTTGAAAATATTCCAGCCCTAATCAATATGAGCGGCCATGGAGTCTATGTGTGGTCATCGGTCGCTGTGACCCTGGCGGCAATGTTGTGGTTGGTTATTGCACCATTGTTTAAGCAGCGTGAGCTACTGCAAGAAGTGAGTCGAGATATTCAGCGACAACAGGATCGTGAGCTTGCCGCAAAAACAGCTGCTCTGTCAGAACCCCATGAGGAAAGTAATTAATGCATCCATTGCGTAAACAACGTTTACAGCTAGTTATTCTGCTTGTGGCCGCTGCCGCCCTAGTGATTGGCTTGGTGGTCTATATGCTCCGCGAGAATGGCAATTTCTTTTATACCCCGGCACAGATCGTTTCCGGTGAGGCACCCCAGAGTACGTTTTTGCGGGCTGGTGGCATGGTGGTCGATGGCTCAGTACTGCGCTCGGATGATTCCCTCTGGGTACAGTTTAAAATCACTGATGGTGTCGAGATGCTGACTGTTGAACACACAGGGATTCTGCCGGATCTGTTCGCCGAAGGAGAGGCTGCCATTGCCTCCGGTAAGGTAGATGAAAACCTGGTGCTGCAGGCGACTCAGATTCTGGCCAAGCACGATGAAAAATATACTCCTCCCGAAGTGGCAGATGCCATGAATGCGGCTTACAAGGCCAAGCAAGAAGATAAAAAAGAGCAGGCCGGGAGTTATAAATGATTGCTGAGTACGGTCATATCGCACTGATTGTTGCCCTCTGCCTCTCTGTGGCTCAGGCGATTGTTCCCATGGCTGGCTCCTTTGCCGGCTATCGCACCTGGATGCGTCTCGGCCACTCACTGGCCCTGGGTCAGCTGGTCTTTGTGGCGATCTCGTTTGCCTGTTTAACCGCGGCGTTTGTGCAGGATGATTTCTCTCTGCAGTATGTGGCAAATAATTCCAATACGCTGCTGCCAATCCAATTTAAGGTCAGTGCAGTGTGGGGTGCCCACGAGGGTTCGCTGCTACTCTGGGCGCTGATCCTTGCGCTCTGGTCCGCTGCAGTGGCCCTGTTTAGCGGTCATTTACCCCTGGTACTTTCATCGCGAGTACTGTCGATTCTCGGGGCTATCTCGGTGGGCTTTGGTCTGTTTATACTTTTAACCTCAAATCCTTTTGCGCGGATCTTGCCGTTTTCACCCACCGAGGGCGGCGATCTCAATCCGCTGCTGCAAGATTTCGGGCTGATTGTCCATCCGCCCATGCTGTATATGGGCTATGTTGGATTTTCCGTGGCCTTCGCCTTTGCGGTAGCCGCTTTGATTGGCGGGCAATTCGACAGCGCCTGGGCGCGCTGGGCACGACCTTGGATCAACAGCGCCTGGGTATTTCTGACAATTGGTATCACCCTTGGCAGCTGGTGGGCCTACTACGAACTGGGATGGGGCGGCTGGTGGTTTTGGGACCCGGTGGAAAATGCCTCGCTGATGCCCTGGCTGGTGGGAACTGCCCTGGTGCATAGCATTTCGGTAACGGAAAAGCGCGGTGCCTTCCGCAGCTGGACACTGTTGCTGGCTATTTTGGCCTTCTCTCTTAGCCTCTTGGGGACCTTCTTGGTGCGTTCAGGGGTGCTGACCTCGGTGCACGCCTTTGCCAATGATCCTGAGCGCGGTATCTTTATTCTCGCGTTTCTCGGCCTAGTGGTGGGCAGCTCGCTGCTATTGTTTGCCCTCAGAGGGCCGGTGGTTCAGCGCCAGCAGGGGGACATTGAAGTGGTCAGTTACAGTGGCCTATCTCGAGAAATGATGCTGCTGTTAAACAATGTGCTGTTGGTTAGCGCCATGGCGATGATTTTGATTGGCACGCTCTATCCGCTTATCGCCGATGTCTTGGACCTGGGCAAAATCTCGGTGGGCCCTCCCTACTTTAACTTCTTCTTTGTACCTATGACTCTGGGTCTCATGGTTGCCATGGGCTTTGCCGTGTTCTCCCGCTGGAAGAAAACTGATGCTCAGATGTTGCGCCAGAAAGGCATGCTGCCTTTTCTGATCAGCCTCAGTGCCGCACTTATACTGCCGCTATTTTTGGCCGAGAGCATGTCATGGGCGACCTATTCGATTACCGCAGTCATTACCCTTGGCGCCAGCTTTTGGGTGGTGACCATGAGTCTTGAAGATCTGTGGCAGAAGTTGGATCGCGGTTCTTCTGCGGTGAGCTCGAGATTAAAAAACCTCACTAAATTGCCCGGTAGCTACTGGGGTATGCAGGTTGCCCATATAGGTATAGCGGTCTGCGCCCTCGGCGTTGGCTTGAGCTCTGTCTATGATGTGCAAAAAGATGTGCGTATGGTCCCCGGAGATCGTGTGGCAGTGGCTGGTTATGAGTTTACCTTTGATAGCCTCAACTTCGTCCAGGGTCCTAACTTTGGTGCCAGTCGCGGACAGATTAGTGCCTATAAAAACGATCGTCTGGTGGCTGTACTCTACCCAGAAAAACGCAAGTACGAAGCGCGCAATCAAGTGATGACTGAAGCGGCCTTGGATGCTGGTCTGACCCGCGATCTCTACGTCTCTCTGGGTGAGCCACTTAAAGGGGATGCCTGGGCGATTCGCTTGCATGTGAAACCCTTTGTGCGCTGTATTTGGCTGGGCGGTTTGATGATTGGACTGGGCGGTTTATTGTCGGTGATGGATAAACGCTATCGACGCCGACGCAAGCCGCGCACACTATCAACAGCTCAGTCGGAAGCAACAGCGATAGAGGCAAGCGCACAATGAATCGGCTGGCTCTATTTATTCCCTTCGCGCTGTGTCTGGCTCTGGGTGCCTTTCTGTTCTTCAGTCTCGGCAAAGATCCTCTGGATCTGCCCTCGGCACTGGTGGATGAAGCCTTTCCCGAGTTTGACCTCGAAGAGTTGCACGATCCTGAGCGCCAAGTCAGCACCGAGGATTTTGCTGGTCAGGTACTGTTGGTAAATGTTTGGGCCACCTGGTGTTTTGCCTGTCGTATTGAACATCCCTGGTTAAATAGTCTGGCTGAAGAGGGCGTGGCGATTGTTGGTCTGAATTACAAAGATCACCGCAAGCTGGCTCAGGACTGGCTCCAAGAGCGCGGCGATCCCTATCAGTTCTCGATCTTTGATCCCCGCGGTGTGCTGGGTATTGATCTGGGCGTCTACGGTGCGCCGGAGACCTATCTGGTTGATGCCCAGGGCATTATTCGCCACCGCCGTGTGGGTGTGGTGGACGAGCGAGTTTGGAATGAAGAGTTTCGCGATCTCTATCAACAATTAGTGGATCAAGCCAATGCCAAGTAATTCTCTGCTGAGTTTTGGCTGGTTGAAACAAGCTGGCCTATTGCTGCTGTTGCTCTCTAGCGTTGCTGTTGCGGTAGAGGATGTGGTCAATTTCTCCGATGAGTCCCTGCGCCCAAGGTATCAGCAGCTGCTTGAAGAGTTGCGCTGTCCCAAGTGTCAGAACCAAAATCTCGCCGACTCCAACTCAGCTATCTCTCAGGATCTGCGCGCCGAAGTGCAGCGTTTGCTAGAGCAGGATTTAACCGATGCCGAGATCAAAGAGTATTTAAAAAACCGCTATTCAGAATTTATTCTCTACCGCCCAGAAGTGAATCGCGCTACAGGTTTTTTGTGGGCTGCACCTGTGGTTTTGGTCCTGTTAGGTGGGTTTATCATTCTGCGTCTATCGCGGCGCAAGAAACCCAGCCAAAGTGAAAAGATAAATGTAAGTCCACGAAGTGTTGAACAGCAGCAGCGTCTCGACGAGCTGTTGAATAGCCATAAACGAGGATCTGAATAATGAGTCTTGGGCTCGTCACAACACTGCTACTTTTAGGTGCCGCACTATTTGTTGCCCTACCGTTTTATAACGCTCGACATCGCAAGCAAAACGACCATGGCTCCAGTATTGCCGAGCAGGCCAATATTGATGTGTTTCGCGACCAGCAACGGCAGTATCAACAGCAGCTTGAGCGCGGTGAAATTAGTGTTGAGCAGCAAGTCCAGATGGTCGCCGAGGCGGAGCAGTTATTGTTAAGCAACACTGCGGCCTCGCAGCAGCAAACCGACTTAAACGGCTCCTTAAACAATATGGCTCAGGGCTTTTGGCTGCTACCGGTTTTAATTGTGGCGATCTCTCTGGCGAGCTTAGGGCTCTATCGCAGTCTCGGTTCTGGGGTTGATCAACAGATTGCTGAGACGCTGGCTGAACGTATTGTTAATCAGCAGTCACAGGTTACTCCTGAATTGATCGCCAGAATCGAAGAGCGGGTCCAGCAGCGCCCCGACAACCTCTATTACTGGACTATTTTGGCCGAAGATGCGGTTGCAGGCAGCAAAATGCTGGCCGCCTCTGGCTATTTTGCTGAGGCACTTCGCGTTCAGCCCAGCGAACCCTATCTCTTGGGCCAGTATGCTCAGGCACTCTTTTTTGTCGATGCCAACCGCTTTTCTGATCGCGTGATTGCAGCGCTGGATCAGGCTTATGGCGCTGACTCTCAGAATCAAACTGTACTGGGTCTCAAGGGGATTCAAGCGTTTCAAGAAGCGGATTACCCGCGCGCTATCAGCTATTGGCAGGGTGCTGCTCGGGGACTGAATCCAGCGGGGGACAGTTGGAAAGCATTGCAGAGTGGCATTCAGCAGGCACGGCAGTTAGCTGGTGAGATGCCTTTTGAAGTGCCTGTTGAAGTGTCTTCAGACACTGGTGGGGTGGCTGTAACTATCAACTTAAGCATAGCGCCGAGCATTCAGTTCACTCCAGATCAGTCTGTCTTTGTCGCGATTATCGAAGCCGACGGCCCACCTATGCCCTTGGCGGCACGCAAGCTGGTTGCCAGTCAACTACCTCTTGAGCTTGTGCTCGACCACAGGGATGAGCTGATGGCTGGCCGCGGTCTCGCCGATAAAAACATCAGAGTGGTGGCAAGGTTGTCCAGCACCGGCAGTGCCACTCCTCAGTTGGGCGATTGGCAGGTGATTAGCGATGCGGTTGAGAGCAATTCTGCCGACCTCCAATTCGCCTTAGAGATTACCTCGCCTTACGTTCAGTAGGGTGTTTTCCAGCGCGATTTTAAAGCTCTACTGAATGCGTCTGAGGTTCAGTGGAGTGAGTTTTTATTTGTGTTTTGTGTGAGTCGCTGAACGTGTAGAATAACCGGCAATTATAGGCATTCACGGCGGGTTAAATTTGCGCCATTGACTGCTCGGTGCTGGTGAAACAATTTTCACACGACTTATTACAGAAAAGACTGACTACCTATGCGGCTTAAATCGATAAAACTGGCTGGATTTAAATCCTTCGTTGATCCGACATCAGTCCATTTTCCGAGTAATCTCTGTGCCGTCGTCGGCCCCAATGGCTGCGGCAAATCTAATATCATCGATGCCGTTCGCTGGGTGATGGGCGAGAGCTCCGCCAAGAACCTTCGCGGCGAGTCCATGACCGATGTTATCTTCAATGGCTCTGGCGGTCGCAAGCCTGTTGGTCAAGCTTCTATTGAGTTGATCTTTGATAACTCCGAAGGCCGTATAGTCGGCGAATATGCCTCTTATTCCGAGATTGGCATCAAGCGTAAAGTGACTCGCGATGGCCAGTCCAACTACTATTTAAACGGCAGCAAATGTCGCCGTCGCGATATCACCGATATTTTCCTTGGCACCGGTCTTGGGCCGCGCAGCTACGCGATTATTGAACAGGGTATGATCTCCCGCCTAATTGAAGCTCGTCCGGAAGAGCTGCGGGTGTATATTGAAGAAGCAGCAGGTATTTCCAAATACAAAGAGCGTCGCCGGGACACGGAAAATCGTATCCGCCGCACCATGGAAAACCTTGAGCGTCTCACCGATATTCGCGATGAGTTGGGGCGTCAGTTAAATCGCCTCGAGCGTCAGGCCAAAGCAGCTGAAAAATACTCTGAGTACAAAAAAGAAGAGCGTCAATTCTCTGCCGAGTTGCTGGCTCTAAAATGGCGTGGCTACAATGTTTCGGCCACGCAACAGAAGCAGGTTATTGGCGAGTTGGAAATTGAGCGGGAGCGCATTGTCACCGAGCGCATTGGCTGCGATACCTCAATCGAGAAATTGCGCGCTCAGTCCACAGATCTTAACGATACCTTTAATGAAGTGCAGGCGCGTTTCTATAAAGTCGGCGGTGATGTCGCCCGCATTGAACAGGCTATTGAGCACGCCCAGCAGCGTGCCTCGGAACTGCACAAAGATCTTGAACAGACGGAACGCAACTTTACCGAGTCTGAGCAACACCTCAACGCCGACATTCAGAAAGCCACAGGCTGGCAAGCGGAATTCGATCAGCTGGCACCGGCTCTGGAGCTGGCTCGCGAAGCCGAGACCGTTTCAACGGAAACATTACAGGCCGCCGAAGAATCCATGCAGCAGTGGCAGCAGGCCTGGGACGAATTTAACCAGACCTCCGCGGCACCGCGCCAGCAAGCCGAAGTGCAGCAGTCACGCATCCAGCATCTCGAGCAGTTGATGCGACGTCTCAGCGAGCGCCATGAAAACCTCGCCACCGAAGCCAGCAGCTATTTAGCCAGCCCAGCTGAAGAGGAGATGGCGCTGATTCAAGAGCAGCTCAGCGACGCCGAGCAAGCTCGCGAGGATATTGAAAGCCAGCGCTTAGAAAATAGCGCAGAGATTGAAACTGCCCGCAGCAGCGTCAAACAACTCAGTGTTGAGTTGGATCAGGCCCGCAGTCAGCAACAGAGTTTAAATGGCCGCCGCGCCTCCCTTGAAGCTCTGCAGCAAGCCGCGATGGGCGATGATGCAGAGAAGAAATGGTTGGATTCAAAAGGTCTGGGTTCCAACCCGCGCCTAGTGGACTCGGTCAAGCCGGACGAGGGGTGGGAAGTGGCCGCCGAAACCGTGCTGGGCAGCTATCTCCAGGCAGTTGCCGTGGATGATGTGGTAGCCAACATTAGCCTGCTGGATGATTTTAAAAAGGGCGAATTATTACTGATTGGCAAAACCGGTCAGGCGGCTGCCAGTGGTAACAAAGCCAAACTGCTTAGCGATCTGGTTAGCGGTGACGCAGTTCAGGGGCTGTTGGGGAATATTTATGCCGCTGACACCCTGGCTGAAGCGGTTGCCTTGCAACCCTCTCTGTCGCCGATCGAATCAGTGGTTACCCGGGAAGGTATCTGGTTGGGTAATAACTGGCTTCGAGTGGCTCGAGACAAAGATGCGACCGCCGGCGTGCTTAAACGCAAGCAAGAGTTACTCAGTATTGGCGAGCAGAAACAGGCTCTAGATAAGCAGATTGGCGAATTGGAAACTCAGCGCCAGAGCAATGAAAATAAGCTTCAGGAACTGGAAGCCCAGCGCCAGGAAATTGCCGCCAGTGTCGCCCAACAACAGAGTGCCTATGCCGACCTGCGCTCTAAGCTCAGTGGCTTCCAAGTTCAGATCGAACAGCTCAAGGCGCGTAAAGAACGCGCTGATAAAGAGCTCGCCGAAGTCCATCAGCAGCAGCTGCTGGAGCAGGAAAATTTAGCGGAAGCCCGCCAGTTGCTGCAGCAGTCCATCGAAAAGATGGAAGCGGATACAGAGCGTCGCGAAACCTTGGTGGAGCAGCGTGAAGGTTTCCGTGAGCATCTTGACACAGCTCGCCAAAAAGCGCGTCAGGACCGTGACCAGCGCCATGATCTAGCGGTTCGCGAAGGTTCATTAAGTACTCAGTTAAGCTCTATTCTTGAGGGCATCGAACGGCTTAAAGTTCAGGTGGCGAGACTCCAGGAACGCCGCACTCAGCTCCGCGAAGCTTTTGATATAAAAGATGATCCATCGGACAAGTATCAACTTGAGCTGGAAGAAAAGCTTGAGTTAAGACTCACTATTGAAGGCGAACTGAACACCGCTCGTACAGAGATGGAAGAAGTAGACCACGAAATGCGCAAGCAAGAGCAACAGCGCAGTGAGCGCGAAGAGCAGTTGCAAGAGGTCAGTGGCAGATTGGAAACTCAGCGGATTGCCGCCCAAGAGATCACGACTCTGAGTCGCACTATCGAAGAGCAGATCGTCGAGAAGAGCGGCGATCTTGAAACTCTGCTGGAGAATTTGGCCGACGATGCTGAGATGGTGGATTGGGAAGAGCAACTGCAGTTGATTGGCAACCGTATTAATCGCCTTGGCCCTATTAATCTGGCGGCCATCGATGAGTACAAGATCGAATCTGAGCGCAAAGATTATCTGGATACCCAAAACGCCGAACTCGAAGAAGCCATGGAAACCCTGAAAACGGCGATCCAAAAAATCGACCGTGAAACTCGCACCCGCTTTAAAGAGACCTTTGAGTTGGTCAACAAAAATATCCAGGAGCTGTTCCCCAAACTCTTTGGCGGCGGTCACGCCTACCTAGAGCTAACCGGCGACGATCTGTTGGATACCGGCGTTACCCTGATGGCCAGACCTCCGGGTAAAAAGAATGCCTCTATCCAGTTGCTCTCCGGTGGTGAAAAAGCACTCACCGCAATTGCCATGGTATTTGCTATATTCCGACTTAATCCGGCACCATTTTGTATGCTTGACGAGGTGGACGCGCCTTTGGATGATGCCAATGTGGGTCGCTATGCAGCAATGGTTAAAGAGATGTCGGATCAGGTACAGTTTATCTTTATTACCCACAATAAGATTTCAATGGAAGCGGCCAATCAGTTAATGGGCGTGACCATGCATGAACCTGGCGTCTCGCGCTTAGTCAGTGTTGATGTCAATCAGGCTGCCGAATTGGCAGATGCCTGATAGTAAAAATAGTGTTTGAATAGAGTAGTGTTTGAATAGAGTAGTGTTTAGATAAGTAGCATTTAAATGGAGTAGTGAGCTGGGCGGATCAATCACTGAAAAGCGATTACCCGGCATAAAAAGAATTGATGTTTTTTGAGTAGCTGTCTGTATGGATGTAATTGGCCCAAGAGAAGTTTTAATCGCCGTAGGTCTGCTAGTGTTACTGGCCGTCATTTTGGATGGCGCACGCCGTATAAAACAGCATCGCTACGAAAACCTGCATATGTCATCGCGCAAGTTGCAGAAAAACTCCCGTACCGATGATTTTGAAGAGCCCTTAAACGACAGCCAGTTTCCCTCCGGTGGTTCACGCATAGTCGGCATCAGAGACGAAAAAGATATCCGGCAGGTGGAAGAGAACTTACGCCGCGCTCTCGACAATAAACCGGACTTTGGTCATAAGCAGCCCAAGCAAGAGCAGTTTGAACTCAATGAAAAGCCTGTCGACAGCGCTAGAGCCTCATCTAAGCCTGCCACGCCAAGCGAACCAGCACCGGCCAAAGCTGCCTCAGTGCAGCAGCAGATATTGGTTATGCACCTTATGGCGCCGAAGGGTGAAGTGCTCAGTGGCCGGCAACTGCAGGAAGCCGCACTGAATGTTGGTCTTCGCTATGGCGAATTAAAAATATTTCAGCGTCATCTCCACGAAGACGGTTCCGGCGAAGTCCTTTTTAGCATGGCCAATCTGGTCAATCCTGGCACCTTCGATCTGAAAACCATCGATCAGATGACCACCCCCGGTGTAACCCTATTTATGGCTCTAGATGATATAGAAGATCCAGTCTCGGCCTTCGATATTATGATCGAGTCGGTAGATAGCATGGCTGCAGTTATGAGCCTTAGCGTCCTCGATGAAACTCGCAGTTCCATGACTCGTCAGACCATAGATCATTATCGGCAGCGGGCCCGCGACGTCTCTTTTCGCCGCAGCCAGGGTCAGTGATCACAAGGATATTTAAATGGCACAGATTCTCGAGCAGGTTCGCGCAGAGTATGAACAGCTCAAGGATGAGTTAAATCAACACAACCACAGCTACTATGTGCTCGATGAGCCCACTATCCCAGATAGTGAATACGATCGCAGAATGCGACGGCTTCAGGAAATCGAGCAGCAAAACCCTGAATTACTCAGCGATGATTCCCCCAGTCAGCGGGTTGGTGGTGCGCCACTGCCATCCTTTTCCCAGGTCAGTCACGCAGTCCCAATGCTGTCACTGGATAACGCGTTTAGCGAAGAAGAGCTGCAAGCCTTTGATCGACGCATTAGCGATCGCCTCAACTATAAAGCTGATCAGCAGATCGACTATGTCTGCGAACCCAAGCTCGACGGCGTAGCCGTTAGTCTGCTCTACCATGATGGCTTATTAGTTCGCGGTGCGACCCGCGGCGACGGCAAGGTGGGTGAAGATATCACTGCCAATGTGCGCACTATTAATAGTATCCCACTGAAACTAAGCGGTGCTGGTATTCCCGAGCTACTCGAAGTACGCGGTGAAATCTATCTGCCCCGCAGTGGTTTTGACAAAATCAATGCACTGGCCATGGCCAAGGGCGACAAACCCTTTGTCAATCCACGCAATGCCGCCGCTGGCAGTCTGCGTCAGTTGGATTCAAAAATTACTGCCAGCCGACCACTGGAAATGTGCGCCTACAGCGTCGGCCAATTTCAGGGCGGTGAAACCCCAGACAGCCATTTAAATATGCTCAAAGCATTGGGTGGTTGGGGCTTTAAGATTAATACCTATGTGGAAGCTGTTCAGGGCATTGCTGCCTGCGAAGCCTATTACGAGCGCATGCAAGAGCGCCGAGATCAGCTGCCCTATGATATCGACGGCATTGTCTACAAGGTCAATGATCTGTTGCTCCAGCAGCGGCTGGGCTTTGTTGCCAAAGCGCCGCGCTGGGCGATTGCGCGCAAGTTTCCCGCCCAGGAAGAGATGACTCAACTGTTGGATGTGGAATTTCAAGTGGGCCGCACTGGCGCTCTAACCCCAGTTGCGCGCCTGGCACCAGTCTTTGTGGGCGGTGTCACGGTGAGCAACGCGACCCTGCACAATGGTGATGAAATTGCCCGACTAGGCCTCTGTATTGGCGACACCGTGATTATTCGTCGCGCTGGCGATGTTATTCCCAAGGTCGCAGCTGTAGTCATGGATTTACGTCCAGCTGATGCTCGCCCGATTGTCTTTCCCGAAAACTGCCCGGTGTGTCAGTCGCCGGTCAGGCGCATTGAAGGGGAAGCGGTGGCGCGCTGTTCAGGTGGTCTTTTTTGTGGCGCCCAGAGCAAGGAGGCGATCAAACATTTTGCCTCGCGCAAAGCTATGGATATAGATGGTCTCGGCGACAAACTGGTTGAACTATTGGTGGATCGCGGGCTGATCTATTCCCCAGCAGATCTCTATGAACTGACCGCCGCTAAGATCGCCGACCTCGATCGTATGGGTGAGAAATCCGCACAGAATTTAATTGATGCCATTGCTGCCAGTCGACAGACCACCTTAGGAAAGTTTCTATTTGCCCTGGGTATTCGCGAAGTGGGGGAGGCCACTGGCCAAACCTTAGCCCGTAACTTCGGTTCCCTTGAAGCGATTATTGAAGCAGATCAGGATGCACTGCTCGAGGTGGACGATATTGGCCCAGTGGTGGCCTATTATATTCGCGATTTTTTCCGCAATCCGGATAACTTGTCTATTATCAATGCATTGCGCGAGTCCGGTGTCAGCTGGGACGATATAGATATCAGCGCCCAGGATTCCCAGCCCCTAAAAGGTCAGACCTGGGTTTTGACCGGCGGCATGGAAATCATGAGTCGCGCCGAGGCCAAAGATCGATTGCAGGAGCTCGGTGCCAAGGTGGCGGGCAGTGTGTCGGCGAAAACCTCTCAGGTGGTGGCAGGGCCCGGAGCCGGTTCAAAGCTGACCAAGGCTCAGTCCCTAGATATCCCAGTTTTTGATGAACCACAGTTCTTGGATTTTTTAGAAGGCTTGAAATAGCGGCAATTAGAGTAGCAATAGTTTAGTAACAGTTCAGTAAGAGTTCAGTAAGAGTTCAGTATTAAAGGGCAAAGGAGA
>Ga0209533_1003945_pt1 | contig 12986 bp, 12 predicted proteins | sample COG_04_FD_184748 | JGI IMG/M metagenome (GOLD analysis project Ga0209533, IMG submission 184748) | Pelagic Microbial community sample from North Sea - COGITO 998_met_04 (SPAdes) (version 2) | ecosystem: Environmental > Aquatic > Marine > Neritic zone/Coastal water | place: Helgoland, sampling... | reverse complement strand
TTGATGTGTTCCTGCTGTCATCAATTATTACCTGTATTATGGATAGTATTCACCTGTCAAAAACCCCAAAATTGCCTGTGTGCATGTATTTTTTTGGGGTAGTTTGTACTTAGCGACTGTACGGTTTTTGCTATCAAATTTTAAGAATAGGCAATACCATTAACGGTTTTTATGACATAGAAATAGCGTACGGTTTTCATGGAAGAGATGCAAACGACAAAAAGGTGGTCGTAGGCTATATTGGCTACGACCCAGACATGGACCACACCAAAAAATGTACAAATGAAACATTACAAAAATTACACACATATTATATTTTTTAAACTATTTAAACAAAGATGATTTCAAGTAAAGCAATGGCCAATGTATTAAATGATAGCCTCGACTATCGACATGCAGGACGCACGTGGCGTACGACGCCGTATAATATACTAAAAAAGGTAGAAATCACGTCCCAACGGGACATATCGACCAACTGGCAACATCTAGTCTTTACACTGGACAAAAAGTATCTACGTAACAGTGCCATTGGATTTGACCAATTCCGCAAGGACACAGAAGGAAATGCGATGTTAAAGGCATTTTCATTCTTCGTGAAAATGTGTTATGAAATGGTTCACAATGGTCCACAGCCAGGACAACAGTGTGCCATATTCATGGAATGGGTAAAGATGGAAAACATGGACAAGTACATCGGCATACGCCTTCACCTATTCAGTAATAGAAGGGTGAAAAACTCAAAGGCATACGATATCGTTTCTGAAATGATTCAACAGAATGCGCTCACCTCGCAAAAAACGAATCGTATGTTTTTACAAAATCGCATGGACCACGACAGTTGGGAATCCATTACATCGTACTACGACTACGCAACACAGGTCGCGGACGTCTATACTCAAAGCTTTGCGGCATCTATTGACATGAACGACCCCAAATACAGTATGACATGCCACGCTGCAAACCCAGAATATGTATTCGACCCAAACAAGTATGAATCAATATTCAAATTGAATGGTGCAGATCCACTTCAAAATGACCTATCTATATACTGTGGTACCGATGGTACAATGACGTTCCCTGTAATGGAACGGGTGTACCGAATGACTCCATCGGACCTCCATTTGGACAAATTCTTCCGCAAATACCTCCCCGACTATTATTTCACCCGTGTGATATTTCCCGAAGCTACGATGACGTCACAATTGGAAACTGCTAGTTTAGAACTAAAAGTCAATTACCATATGCACAGGGATCGTTTTATGAATTACCTCAATTCAAATGGGACTAAACTCACGGACAACACGTGGAATTTCGACCCTGAATTAAAAAACGACATTATCGATACACTGGGTGGTCATTTCACCTTGTACGAAGTGCCCGCTGTAACAACCCAACAGGCGGCGACCGACCAATCCGCATGGTGCAGATACGTCTCGAAAGGGTCTAGTCGATTTTTAAACAATACAATGACGGCGGATGCAACTCCTACGGTGTCTCCATTAATTCAAACACTATTGACGGACAAGCATTCATTGTCCGATATCGACATCCTCCGAATCCGCGGTCAACACTACAGTGAATGGATAACGAACAGGCGTGACTTCCAAGAACATATGGTAAATGAATTCGTGAATCGTGTATGGGATGATGCGTACGCGGACGTGTCTGAACCAGCGCGTATGATACTACTGTGGAAGGCCAATATTCGAAACAGTGCCGACATGAATTTCCAGTTTAAGAAGGTGGATGGCAACATGTCTATCTTCGCCAACCGTATCATCCGCCTGATGGAATTCTACGACAAGGAACTGTTCGTGTCGTCTGCTCATAAGACGCTGTGTCTACTGCACCATTCTAAGTACGATTCGTACCGTCAGCAAACCAACCTCCACTTCAACCAAGCCTACACTGGTGAAGGTGCGACGTCTAAATCGTATATGTTTGAAATGATGGAACAGATGGCAATCCGTGGAACCATTCAAACGCTGACGTACCAGACTGGAAAGGCTGATGCTGTGGATGGCGATCAGATTGACCAGATTGTTGTGTTCAACGAAGCACCACCTGGTATGTTTATGACGAATAAGAACACTGACGGTCAACAGGAAGCCATGTTCAAGGAAAAGTTGACTTCAATGCGTGTCACTGTAAAGGAATTTTGGCGCGATGAAAACACTGGTGAACGCAAGAACCGCGTGGCAAAGTCTCAATCGATTGGTGTCTGTATGATGGCAACGAACGACGACCCATCGGAATGTTCCGAAGCGATGTCAACTCGCTTCTACTGGGGTCAGTTTCACAAGTACGAAAACCTGACGCGATCGATACAGGTGTGCATGCGCGGCGATCGTGAACTGGAAGATTGTACCGAAGCCAAGGCGGAAAAGAACAAGTGGTTGAACTACTGCAAAGAAGAACAAATGCGCGTGTGGCTCGTCTTTAAGTTTATCTACATGGGTATACTAAAGAAGCCAACGTTGAAGGCTGCCGACGTGGTGTACGACCGCATGACATCGGTATTAAAGTCCAAATACAAGGTGAACATACCTCCTCGAACAAAAGAACGCTTCGAAATGTTGTGTACTATATTGACCATTGTAAACGCCCTTGAATCAACGTTTAACGTCCACGGTGGCAGGCATAGCTACCAGAAGGAATGGAAATCTTGTACGAAAGAAGAATACGACGAAACGACTACAAAAAAGTACATGGAAAAAGACGCAAAGAACAAGGAAACCTACTGGAAGTTGCACCGTTGCATGGACCAGGCAAATGAATTTCATCCTATGCAGCTGTTGGACATCGAACCATTTATGTTTTGCACCGAAGAAATTGCCATCTTTGCATTGACGCAAATTTCCGAAGAAATTGTAAATCCAAACGAATACAATATATTAAAAGCAATTTGGGAATTGCACAAAAAGTCAAACGTATACCGCGAAGAATCACAGTCCACCGAAGATGGCCAATCGATAAAGATCACCGATTCGAACTACATTCGTGTAAGCAATGGCAAGCGTCTCCTGACTGAAATTAGCAACGCAATTCCAGCCTCTTCTGGAAAAATGTCAAAACACAACATTTCTTCACTGTTGACCGAATGGAACGAACGGTGCGTCTCCTGTCCGATCTACCAGGAATGCAACCAGTCGCTCCCAGGGGACCGCGATTTCGCAGACATGTACCCACAGCCGATGAAACACAACAAAGAAAAGAAGATTCAACTGATTCACGGTCTGCACAATACCTATATTCATATCGATCTCTTCAAAGGGGTACGCAACGGCGTTTACACCAATGTAATGAAGGAAGCGATAAAGTCATTGAATCACGGGAAAGCGTTCCCCCACAGGAAGTTTCTGTTGGGCTGTTCCATACGAAAAGACGGCTGTGTACGGTATCCGAATGTCCTGGACACGATCCAACTGGAACGGGTTGCTGGCGAACATATAACGTTGGTGAATCCTCTGTACCGTGATGCAATGACCCGTACGATCAAATCGTTGTCGAATATTCCCGATAAACAGCGTTACACTAAGACAAGGGTGAACCTAGACCTGACTATCTTGGGCGCGACGGAACATATCAAAAATTTAAAGATTTGTGACAAAGTGGATGTCAACGGCGTCTCCAAAAACTACATTGACTACTACATGAAACACTCCTGTGTAAGCCAGCCATTGAATTACCCGTCCGCGATTATTGACATCGAAAAGAACGAAGTATTGGAAGAAGAATGTAGTGGCGATGAAATGGCAGATTTCGATGCCATTGAAACCATGCCAATTGTAATGGAACCATTTCCAAAGCGGCGTCGTATTTAAAAAGGTATAAATATAAAATATATATATAATATCATGTCGGATAGAAAACGAATACCTATATTTCGTAGATACCCCTACCTTGGTCTTTTCCACAACCCGTACCTGTCTACCATTATGCGGGAAACCCGAAGCAATTTCAACTACACAGAATTGCCTGTACATAACCCGTACGTCGGGACATTCAACCACTCGTCCATTCCAACCCCCGTAGTTCAGATATCTACAAAGCGAACCATCGGTACTCAGACGGACACTGTACATAGCATGATCATAGGAGAGAAGATAATAAAAGCATACGGTGAAGACTACACCGCGCTAATAGGTTAAAAGACAATAGACCGCCGTTTCATGGGTTGGTACGGTCTCTCCAATTGGTACCAGTGCGATGTCCATATACTTCTAGGTAGAAGAAACAGCACGGTGGCAACAAACCACCAGAAGGCCTCCCATCGAAATGCAAGTAGAGCAAACATTCCCCACTCCAGCATTTCAAATAAATAATTTGGGCATTGAAAGCCTAGCTTATTTAAAAGTGCGAATCGTTCCCCAATCTCCTCTATGGTGAGATACGTCCCAAAATACTTGCTCTTGTCCGACCCCTCCGTCTTACGCCACACGTTCAAGAGCATGTCCACGGTACCGTTTGCGATCAGACTGATGGAGGCGCCTACCAAAAAGATAGTATCGTAATTCTCAAAGCCTTCTGTAATCGAACTGCACATTCGGCGCAAATTCATTCCGACAAAGGCCAGGTACACCATACTCAGCAATGGTAGAACAACCGAAGTTTGTTTGGTTCCATTCGGCGGTTGAATAATGCACTCAATGGCCAGCTGAGAGAGGGTGGAGCGCCAGAGGAAGTGTACGATCAGAAAAATGAAACAAACCCAACCCTTTCCTGTTTGCGGCAATTGATGCTGCCACCTACCATCTTCGACCCACCCTACAAGGAGAAAGAGTAGGGCACCAAACTCACTCAAAAACCATGCCACGCGGGGGTTGATTTGTAAGGGCATGTAGCTCTTTGCGAATTTCCCGTATGGCGCAGGTACGATAATAAGCACTATGAATGCTACTACCGCGTACAATACAATGTAAGAGGACAGGTATGGGAAAATATCCATTTAAGAAAAGGATACCATATATTTATAAGTATAAATTATTCTTAATACTATGAGATCGAGATTGGAATGCCATTATTTTTGATGCAACCCAACAGATATCATTAAGGTAGTTGCTTCGTCCCATGTCGTTACGATCCACCCACAACTGAGCGTATTCGAAGATGACCTTCAGTTCGTCTTTGGTCCATTTGGTGTCCCCGTTGGACCGAACATGGACGTCGGAGATCTTTAAACCAGACTTAATCGTATCGAGGGTATCCTGGTCCACACAGTGGACCAGGTGAACCAGTGGATTGCCTGTCTGTGGTGCAGTTTTCCATTGTTCCGTGTTGGGGTGGCTGTGGTCTTCGAAGTTATGTAAAAAGTAGTGTCGTCCAAGGTTGCTGAAAAAATCCAGTTCAAATTCAATTTTGTTTTCAATAGATGTCCACATGGCTTCTTGTTCTTCTTCGGTAATTTCTTCTTCGCAGTCTGAATTGTCTGTGTAGTCGGATAAAGTAGTCATTGTATTGTCTTTTAGGTTATGTATTGTTTTATTTATATGTAATATTGTAATATTATGCATCTTTGTCGATTTGTTCTGTACCGCTCGATTTTTTACGGGTCGTAATTCGTGACCTACGACCCTCTTCTATGGCTTTCATTATAATTTTAGTGTATTCGCTTAAAGGCGGGATAGTAAAGGTTTGGTCTAAGTATATACCTAGCAGTATTCCTATAGTAAGCCACCACATTTAGATATAATAAAACGTACTTAAATACTCTATTGTTTCCGTCTACTGTGTACGTCAATTGTTTCCGTCTTTCTGGTACATATAGCGAGAATGGCAATTATGAATAGGATAAGAGTATAGTCCATTTAAAGCTATATTACAACGCTTTTATAGTAAACCATTTTGGTACGTCCGCATTGGTCCAAACCATTTTGAACTTATCCTGCTTTGTTTGATAATATTTTTGATACGATAATTCCGCATCGTACATTCCATTTACCTGCACGTAGTACGCGTCGTCCATGCAAAGGGGGAAATATTCAAATACATTGGGAATCCCACTGGTGGCATAAATCCACTGTTTGGACTGTTTTTTTACAGGAACGTCATCCAAAGACTTTGGTGGATACCCCCAGGAGTACAACCGTTCCAGATGGGCTTGCGTCTTGTGTATTCTTCCATAGCGATGGGTGTATTCATAGCACAGTAGAATTCCATACATACAAGCCCATTGATAATGGTATACCGAGTGACGGACCCATATAGACATCGGATGATTGACGTGTGTCTTACGGTACGGGTTTAAGTCACCACACGGAGGCAGTGGGGAACGGACATGCCACGCACTGTACACCATTTGTGCAGTTTCTAAAATCATTTTTATTACATGCTTGTCGCACAATCCATGAACACATTCTTGAATATTTTTGTTTACTAGAAATAGATTCATATTTGATTGATGTTATTTTAAACGTTTACTAATTATGTTATTTAAACGTTTACTAATTATTTGTAACTTTTGACTGACCGTAATTGACATGTTTGGTGGATGGGGTTTGAGGCGGTCGGTCATTGAATGGGTCGTAGGCATATGGTGTTAGAATTATGGTACAAAATCGACTGGGGTCGTAGATGTCCTAGACCACTTGGTATATTTTTATCTCCCAAGAAAATGTTACAAAATGTTACAAAATGTTACAATATAACCCAAACACATCCAATTTACAGCAAAAGTAAAGAAAACATCTATAACAACTGCACATTCAATTCATATACACCTCAAACATGTCTAATTCTTCTGAAATGAAATTAATCGGCGAAATGTTGCAAAACGCAGACCAGTACCAGACCTTTAAAACGGCAGTCATCGAATACCACAACCAAGGTGAAGACGTAGGGCAGTGGCCGAATCAGTGTGCGGACGAACTGTTGAATTACGCACTGTCTGACCTGGATGTTCAAAATGCATTCGTCAAGGGTACCGACATTCGAACGGCATACGACGACGCATATCTCCGTTACAATGCATGGAAGGAACGTGTACGCAAAGAACAACTCAGTCAAACATACAACAATGACACCAACGGGTACCTATATGACAAATATAACATGGACCTGGCAACGAAGGACGACTCCGACGGCGAAGAATTCGACGGCACGGCAGAAATGCCATCTGACGACGCACTACTGGAAAAGAAGCACTCATGGCACAACAGCGTGGAAGACGATACACCCCGTAATTTATTGAAAAGCGTTTTAACCCGATGCAAGAATACTTCACCAGTGGATGATAATCTATTGGTACCACCACCAAGAATACGACGACTACGGGCACAGTCTCCTATCGACTGGGACATCGTTCCAGAACTGGAATTGGTCGGTTCCGAATAACCCTAATTACAACACTTGTGCGTGGGTCTACGACCCACGCACAACCAACAGAATAAAAGTTAAAGAATTAAAGTTAAAGAATTACATACCGTATTAATACAAAACAAATATTACAATAAATGTCGAACAAACTACCAACCGTCAATCTATCAACTGAAATCTACAATGCCTGGCAACTCAACCCTACGAAAAACAAAGAAATGGAATCAAACGGAAAAGAAAAAGAAGAATGGGAAATACAACAAAAAATGGGTCCGAAAACTGGACAGCGAACGGTTAAATTCCATTCAAAGGCAAAACAGGGATCGGATGAAGCCTACCTCTCGAATTTCCAAGTGATTCCAGGGGGCGTAGTGATTGATGAAGTGCAGTACATTTCAGTCGAACACTACTACCAGTCCATGAAATTCAAACCACAGCACAGGGCTATCTTTAAAGGACTCGACGCCGAATTGCAGTCCCCAAAACAGGCCAAGTCTGCTGGGTCCAAAGGTGCCATGCGAAAGATGGTTGGTTATGTCTGCTACGATACACGGTGGAAGGCTGCATCGTCTTCTAACGACGAAGACTACTGCAATATTCGTGTGATGAAAAAGGCTCTATGGGCACGATTTCAACAGGATAAGCGATTCCAAACGATTGTTATGCAACCAGACGTATACTTCGAACACTACCAGAAACCTCGTGGAAAGTTCAATCCAAATCGAATTCCAGACTGGGGGTGCTATCTGGACAAGAAGAACACAGGCACGGTACGCGGACTCAATATATTGGGCAATCTGTTGAATGAATTGAATGCCTTTTACGAACGTTTACCTGGATATTTCGAAACCGACGGCAAACTTAACTGGTCTGGTTCGACACCAAATGTCGGTGGATTAAATTGGTTTCCCTATCCCAGGAATACCTTTGGGGTGCTACGGGACCATGACCTACATGGTAAGTTCTACGACATGTGTGGATACCTGGTGAAGGATTCAGACGTTGTACATCCATTCCTGGACGTATCTATCATAATGCATGCTTAAAAATGTGTCTATTTATATATTTATTCTATTCTACAAATGAAGTGGCTTTTAATAGGAATCACTCGAAAAGAAATCCGTGAAAAGCAGTACACTCTCCCCACTACTGACTTTGTTACATTTGATCGGGGAGACTTCGGTCCATTCCGCAAAGGAGACATCGATTTCAAACACGATGCGTTCGACGTGCAAGCATGGAGACGAATCCTGTCCATCTTCGGTCCAAACAGCTTTGATGTCATATTCACGGATGGTGGTCTCTTCGGAATAAAACGTGTAGAGGAAATCGTTCGAATAAAAGGCTTGCTGATAAAGGGAACGGGGTGTGCAGTTAATTACTCCTCGCCCATTGGCACGTACATACCGTGCCCATTCGGTAGGAAGCTCCACTTTAAAATGATCCCACAAACGCATTACACCGTTGAAAACATGGACGAAGCGTTCTCTCAGCTTCAAGGCAACGGTATGAAGCACACTCTGATGAAGCAGATGATGGTTATTATTTAAAAGTCTTCTTCGTCGGAGCTCCAATCGTCGTCTCGATTGATAGGTATACTATCGATTCGATCCTGTATCTCTTGAATCCGTTTTTTGGGCGCGTTTTCCCTCAACAGGACGTCCTTCCTCCGTTCTAGAATTCTACGTTTTTCCGCATAATGGCCTTGGGCTCTTATAAACCGACGTCTGCGAAACAGCGGGTTAGGAATGTTGCAGAACTGTATCATTTGTGACAGTAGGAGAAGTCCGTACGTAGCGGCAATCCACGGCCCCAAACTCTCTACTGGTGAAAATATGTACACAATAAGAAGGATATACATGATGGTGTATCCAATCAACAGTGCGAGCGACATCGTTTTATGTATGTTTCTATTAGTAATATATTGTATTATATCTATTTACGCAAGTTAGTATAAATACGTGAACAATGGTATAAAATGAAAAAATTTAAGATTAAGAGATGTTGCGCCTGTAGTAGGTATTATCGCCACCTTGTAAGAGTCAATGGATCGTTGATGTGCCACTCCTGTTACACCAGCCGATATGGAAACGAAGTTTAAAAGTCTGCACTTGTATTGAACGCTTCGACTTGATCGCCTACATTCGCCATGGCGTATTCGGACACGCGTTTTTCAAAGAAGTTGGTCTTTCCATTCAATGAAATCATTTCCATAAAGCTGAATGGTTGTTTCACGTTCCATATAGGTTTGTATCCAAGTGAGGTCAACAGGTGGTCGGCCACAAATTGTACATATTGTTTCATTAATAATTTATTCATACCTTCCAACTTATCTGGCAGTGTTTCTTCTACAAACTGTATTTCTACGTCTACCGAACCCTTCACAATTTCATGTACCTTTTCCACAGGTAATCGTGGGCACATTTTCAACAATTCAATGGCAAAATCCCTGTGTAGACCTTCGTCCCTAGAGATTAATTCATTCGAGAAAGTCAGTCCAGGACACAACCCACGGTTCTTCAACCAAAACAGAGCACAAAAAGAAGAAGAGAACATGATACCTTCTACGCACGCAAAAGCGAGACATCGTTCTGAAAAAGACTTTACCTTGTCGTCGATGGTCTTTGGATTGCTTTGCATTGCCATGTACCGAATGGCCCAATCGGCTTTGGCTTTGGTAGCTGGGTGGGTTTCAATTGCTCGAAACAGTTCCTTCTTCTTTTCAGGAGAACCAGCGAATTTGTCAATCATAAGTGAGTATACTTCCGAATGGATGTTTTCTATGGCTGTCTGGAACCCGTAGAAGCATCTGGCTTCAGGCACTTGCACTTCGGTGGCAAACCTAGATATGAGGTTTTCAACGACTATGCCGTCCGATGCGGCGAAAAAGCCTAGGATACGTAGAATGAATTCCTGTTCACTGCCTGTCATTTTGTTCCATCCAGTGAGATCGTCGGACATGTCAATTTCTTCAGCAGTCCAAAACGACGCTTCGGCCTTTTTATATTGTTGCCATAGTGCGTCATGTTGGATTGGAAACAATACGAAACGATTAGGATTTTCTTCTAGTAAGGCTGCCATGTTTTATGTAATATCGAATGTATTTATATGTGGTATTCTGATTTATCGTCTACCAAAAAATATGTAAGTTCTATTTTAGATACGTTGGTAAAACAACACGTACGGTTGAGCGCTTTGTTGTGGCAACTTGTTCAGGTCTGTAATAAAATTGTCGTTGCATATGATCCAGGTCCCGTTTCGTTTCTTGCACGCCGCGGTGTAGTGTCCGCCACTGGTGCTTCCAGAATGGTTGCAGACCGCGAAGAGTGCATATTTCTTACCCGATACTGTCATTTCCTGTTGGAATTCAATTTCGGTGTTGTTCTTTACCATACCATTGAACCGTTTCAAATGGACGACCATTATATTGGGGCACGACGAAATGCTTAACTGTTTGGTAGATACTTGTTTCGATTTGCATCGTTCGCAATCGATTTTATCGTCCAATGTTTCCATGGAAAAGAAATGGTCCAATGCCGAATCAATAGTGGTATTCATTTCCAATGACAACGACACGAATGGAGTTTCAGTTATAGACTGCATGCTACACGACGTACATTCGATACAAGACGACAGAGTACCCCTGAATAGATTGTCGTATGCCTTGTTGTCCGTGTAAAATGTATCGATTAAAAACAAATACAGTTCGTGGGCATCGCATTGGCGGAGTAGTCTGAATTCTGGGTTCTTGAGGGCAAGATTGTGAATCAACGACGCGTATATTGACTTCGTAGCACTGGCGTACAACAGTTCTACAAACGACCGCATCAGTGCGGAGTCGTTTGCCGTGTCGTGGTTTCGATTCTGGTACACGAACGGTTTACAGTACCGCAAAGACTGGATTATAGATGCAATGTAACAGGTATTGCCCATGTTGGGCAGACCTTTGCCCAATAGTTGATCAGACATTATTTGTGTAAGGCATGGCGTCTTAAGTAGTGCAAATTAAAATGTAACTTTGCCCCCTTCAAAAACACAGTGATCCTTTAATGTGTTTGGGGTTTCCGTCCCACCTTCTACCGTTTCGCGGATGGCCCGTAGGATGTTGTTCTTCGTCTGTGTAAAGGATGGCTTGCTTATATTGTACAAATCCAGAGTGTTGGCTTCTGGTAAGGCAGCTTCCAGGTACCTGGATTTTTCAATGATACAAAATCCATTCATGGTAAGACCTGACTTTATAATATACAGACATGCAGGGAGAAACGTTTTGAACGAAAAGAAAGACGACATTTCTTTACCAAGCGTTGTCTTGAACAGAACCATCTTCCAGATTCCAATCAGGTCAACCGTGTGCTTCTTCACAATTGCTTCCCTGTCTTCGTCCGATTTCATCAACAGGTGAGTGTACTGTGGTTTCTTCTTCATGGATGAAATGTACAACGTTATCATATGAATGTAGTTCTTCGGTATGGATTTCCGTTCACAGTAACGCTTGTACTTGTTCACACACTTTTCTGCTTCCCGTTCGGCTTCCCGTTGTTTATGGAGTTCCGAACGCATTCGTATCTTCGAAAACAGTAGCTTATGTATCGTTTCCTTTGACAGCATCACCTGCTGTGTCATTTTCAGGTTGTGAACACCAGTCAGTTTGACGCGACCGTCCTTATCCCTTGAGTACATATAAGGGTCTTGTTTGTTCACCAGCACAGTAGGAACGCACCTGGCCGAAATTTTCCAAGAACGAACCGATTCGGATTGGTATTGGATACCAGAGATACAACACACCTGGCAATTGTCTTCGTTGGTCATCCGTTCCCCATCGCAATTGGCGTGGCAATAATGAATTTTACCAGTGCCTTTACATAGGTAGATACTGTACACACGGTCTACCACGGTATCCCGTGATATCCATTGAGGAGGGCGGATGTAAGGTGTTTTGATACCATAGATGTCTTGGTTGGGCTGTTTGTGGATTTCCACGTTTAGGTTGACTATTGTACATCTATTGAAGTGACAACAATGATCTTTTACTAAAGTGGATTTAATCGCATTGGTTAAATGTGAAGCGATTGTTTCAGGGGACGGTGAGCGTATCAGATCCATTTGTGTGGAATTGTATATTTTATGTAACGTTTAGTTTTATACTTGTTTTATGTTTGCACGGGGATTCGTACATAATCCCCTACAACCTATCCTACGACCCATCCCATAAAAGCCGCGTGCTATTTCTATGTCATGAAAACCGTTAATGGTATTGCCTATTCTTAAAATTTGATAGCAAAAACCGTACAGTCGTTAAGTACAAACGGCCCCAAAAAAATACATGCACACAGGCAATTTTGGGGTTTTTGACAGGTGAATACTATCCATGATACAGGTAATAATTGATGACAGCAGGGACACATCAAAGGCTAGCATGGACACAGGTAGTTGTAAAACACCTTAGGCCGTATACAGCAGGGAACGAAAAAAAATTAACAGGTACACACAGGGTTTTATTTATTTTAATATGCAATACCATTAGGCATACAGGGGGTTAGTGGGGTAATGATGTGTCTATATGTCCAAAAATAAAAAAAAAACCTAAACACTAAAAACGAAAAAGATAGAACGCCGAAGCGTGTACACACATCGGCGTTCTATCTTTTTGGAAATGAAGGAAAATATAAGGG
>Ga0209533_1003942_pt1 | contig 12993 bp, 19 predicted proteins | sample COG_04_FD_184748 | JGI IMG/M metagenome (GOLD analysis project Ga0209533, IMG submission 184748) | Pelagic Microbial community sample from North Sea - COGITO 998_met_04 (SPAdes) (version 2) | ecosystem: Environmental > Aquatic > Marine > Neritic zone/Coastal water | place: Helgoland, sampling... | reverse complement strand
CAACCACTACAAGTACATCTACAACTACAACAACCACTACGAGTACAACAACCACTACAAGTACAACAACCACTACGAGTACAACAACCACTACAACAACCACTACAAGTACATCTACAACAACTACGACAACTACGACAACTACATCTACAACTACTACGACCACTACAACAACTACGACAACTACATCTACTACAACTACAACAACTACGACAACAACTACAACAAAACTCCTTACTACAAATAATCCAATCACAACATATTTGAAACTGACAACTCAATCTCCTATCACATCAACTAGTACATCAACTAGCACATCAACCACATCAACAAGCACATCAACCACAACCACATCAACAACCACATCAACCACAACCACATCAACAACCACATCAACCACATCAACCACAACCACATCAACAACCACATCAACAACCACATCAACCACATCAACAACCACATCAACCACCACATCAACCACCACAACAACACTTGAAAATTCATGTGAAAATTATTGTGGCGAATGTACACCAAGTGGATGTTATTGTGATATGGTGTGTAGTCGATATGGAGATTGCTGTGACGATTATGTAGATTTTTGTGTAAATAATGTAACGATTGTTCGAACAACTCCAAATTCAACTACAGAAGAACATGTTGAAGTTCCAGTATCTGTATTGGAGCAATTATACAATCTCATTAATCAATTATTAAATTTCCTTCAAAATTATACAGGTGGTGGATAAGAAAGATATATATATAACTGTGACCCTTGACCATTGATTTTAACTTTTAAATTTTTTTTTCACGAAATTGAAATGAAAATAATTATGAACACATAATAAAAGATTGAACATGTGTTTTCATCCAGAATTAAGTGAAGAAGATAAAAAAAGAATTGCAGATGAATTTAAAAATAAACCATCTTTTGAAACACCCATGCCACCACAACGACGAATAGGTTCAATGGCTAGTTCCAAATCACTATCATCTTCATCATCATCGTCTACATCTCGTTCTTATGTTAAAAAACGTGTTGTCAAAGATTTATTTAAGAAACGTCAATTATCTCTTAGAACCATTGGAATTAATAATCCAAAAGAATGGAATTGGGATAAATATAGTAAAAATTAAAATAAGTATTGTGGTAAATATCTTTAATTTTCCACAAAATACAACGTTTTATAGATATGTCAGAAAAGTTATTCAATTTTTCTAAAATATAGATATAAAAGAGAATTGAGTTTTCAAATTAACAAATGGAACAGGACGAAAAATCCAATCCTATTTTTTTATTTCGTAATATTCAACTTCAAATTAACAGTGGTGATAATGACAAAGATAAATCCAAGACACCAATACCAAATCCAAAACAAAATCATTTTTTTGATTTATTAGCACCAATGAAAAATGAAATTACGGATTATCGAGAAAAACAAGATTTAAATTATAAAACAGTCTTAAAATCAAACAATAAAAATAACATAATTCCATCGTTGATAATTCAAAAAAATGAAATTCATGGAACCAAAGAAAAATTTAATCTGGAAATGAAAAAAGAAGAACCAGAACAAACTGTTCATGAATATTTATTAGAAGTGGAACGTCAGACAGAAGTCAATGGATGGTCCAAACAAAAACAAAAAACTATTTTACGATGGCAAAAAGATATTAATTATGAACGTTTGGTCAACTATTTTTTTAGTTATAGTCTAAAAAATAAAGAATCTTTTTGGTCATGGACTTTGATCTTATTGACAACTGTTGTATCTGGATTAGCACTGTTCACATTTGACGAAGACGTCAAATATGAAATTTCCATTACAGTTAAAATTGTAATGACCACATCTTCTATATTTGCCACGTTGATTGCAGCTTGGTTAAAAAAACAGAATTATATAGATCGAATTAAAACATTGGATCGTTATTTGACTCGATTAATCACTCTTAATAAACAAATTGAAAATATTTTATCACTGTCACCACTAGATCGAATTCCATATAGCGAATTTAAACAACATTATCAAGAACCAATTATAAAATTATTATCAACAACACCTCCAATTTCACCAGAAGAATACAAAGAAAGTGTTTACATGTTGACAAAATATTATCCAGAATTAGTAAAAAATGTTTTCCCATGGTATGATCAAGGTGTAATGACTGCATTTGGGAGCGATGTGTTGTTAACTTATAAACGAATAAAATATTCGACCATGATGACAAAACTTTTTTCCTGTTATTTTTGCAAAAGTAAATGTTGTCGAAAATTTCCACAGAGTATTTTTGAAAAACATACACCACAATATCAAAAAGCAGCAAAGGATATGCTCGATTTATTAGAAGCTGGTGAAATGTAAAGAAGAATATAGTAGTTATAAAAGTGGATTAAATTTATTTTGCCAAGAAAATTTTAAATTTTCTCTTTGTAAAATAACGATGAAAAATGAATTGAAATACAATTTTGTAGTCATTGCAATGTTTAAAAATGAAGGCCAAATAATTAATGAATGAATTGAACATTATTTACGAGAAGGTGTTAAAAACATTTATAATGCATATGAGCAAAATTACATTAATAGTCGATCCTTATTGACAACAAAAAAAAATGAAAAACCATAAATTTATTAGACATGAACAAAATAATCTAAAAAAATCGTTTTAATCAAACTGTTTGGTATTTTTGACCTGTTTGGTATTTTTCCACCATTTAAACAATAATACCAAAAAGAATAAGTGTGTGGATTTTTATATACAATATAATAATCATGATATACCGTATCGTCGTGATATGGATCATTGCCATAACTATCTGGTTGAATATTTATGTGAATCTTTTGAACATTGGATTTGTGAATAATTTTACATTTTTTTTCAACTTTGAAATTTGCCTTGTCGAATTTTTCACAATTAAATCCATCCCGACTTGTACAATTAGTATGGATTTCTGGATTAGTAAAAATCAAATATTTTTTTGTATCATGTTCATATTCATCATAATCATCGTCAAAACGCCAATATATCATTTCATCATCTTGATCCAAAATTGATGTAACTGTTGGTTTAAAATTATGATATTCCAACCAATTAAAGATTTTTAAATCATATCCTTTTAAAGTAAGTGAACTGACTGCTAAATTATCACATCCATATGCTAATTTATTATAAGTCGGATTATGAGATGTCAATAAGCTAATTGTGTTTTTTTCAATATTTTTACATGCTATTTTTCTACTTTTGAAAATATGGTAGGTCAATGTAATCCGAACGCCATCTAATACTGGTAAAACTTCATGATCTTTATCAGAAAAAAAAGCAACATATTTAATGGAATTTTTTTGATCATATTGAAATTTTTTGTTTAGAATAACTAATTCTCCTCCATTAAAATCAGATGGCATAAAAACAACCAATGTACCCAACAGATTTTTCAATGGTGTATCTTTATGTCGTTTGAAAAATCCATTTTGTTGATAAATATTTATTTTGTGAAGTTGTAAATAACAATGACAATTAAAAAGATTATTTATATTTTCTAATAATTCTGGGTAATCATATGGATTAAAATTTGTCGAAAAATCACTGGAAGTTAAAGAATGTGCATTTCGATAAGTCTTGTCCAAAACATGTTTTTTACCCAATCCAAATTTTGATTCATGGCAATTTTCAAGAAGATCTTGTATCTTCCGTTTTTTTAATATTGGTAATTCAAAAGATTGACTTTTCTTGTGAATACTAATGAAAATATTATCAATTATTGGTAGCTCCCCATCACAACTATACTCTATTTTTTTATCCTCATTTTTATCCTCGTTTTTATTTTCGTTTTTATCCTCGTTTTTATTTTCTTTTTTATTTTCGTCTTTATTTTCATTCATCATGGTTGATGTTGTTATATCATTTTATTTAAGTACTGAATCTACATTTCAAATTTTTTATTTAAACTTAAAATCAATTCCAACCAATTAAACTATATGAAAAATAGATTTATGAAACTTGCGTTACTATGTATGGTTCTTCCACATAAAGAACTTGTTCATTCAATCGCCTCCTATTTTATTTTACAAAAATTATATTATGAACGTGTCCAAGATTTACATTGTTTATATTGCAAAATGCCAATGTATTACCAAGAAGATGGAGATGATTATAATATTTCAGATGCGTTTGATTTTGTTTGTCTAAAGTGTAAACGAATTTATATTGGATGTCCAAAATGTTGTTTAAATGGGGATATTTCAGATGTATATGATGCATATAATTATTCCGATCATAATAATGAAAATAACATGGTGGTCAATATTAAGGAAAATCAAGAGATTTATTTAATGAAATTCTTAGGTTATGATGGACAAACAAAAGATAATTATATTTTACAGGTGAACACTACAAATTCACAATTGGCAAATGAATTTCTCATTGATTTTAAAGAATCTATGGATTTAAGTGACGATGATATTCAATCCTTTTCTCTAATTCAACCAATTGATTCTTCTGAAGAAGCAAAAACAATTGGTGATATTATACCATATTATGTGGGAAACTCTAATCAATATAGTACTACGTGGAATTCATTGGATTCTGATTTGTATTATTATATAGTGGGTGATTGTGGTGGTGGATATCATTATTGGAAATGTATGAATTGTTTAAAAATTTACACCTTGACAGATAAATAAAATTGAAGAATTTCGCGAATTAGTCCTTGGCTGGACAAAAAATAATTCAAAAAAAGAAATTGTTTTTTTCTTAAAAAAATGATTTGTTTTTTTTTTGCCAATGGAACAATATCACATAAACAATCCTGAATTGAATTCCAGTGTGCACCCAATGTCATATATGCTTTTGATTTATGTTGGGTACAATTCCATATACTTGGTGTCATAAAACAATTATCACATAATATAGTTCCATCATAAAAATTTCGTTTGAAATTTTGAATGGAATCGTTATGTATACAATGTGTACAAAGCCACATCTGCCCCAATAAAAACGAATTGTAACATTCATCACATGGATATTCTTCATCTATGTCATAATTCTCATTCCGTCCATTTCGTCCATATCTTGATATTTCGATGGTCATTCAGTAAAAAAATAGGTTGTGGTAATACTAATCAATATATCTTTATGTATGTTTTTATGTGTGACAAATGATGTTTTACAATTTCCTAAAATAGTTGGCATATTTAGTAAACCACACAACTGTCTCATTAACCCAATCGGATTTTGTCTCACTACTCCAAAAAATCAATCCATTAACTTCTGGAAAACTATAAGTATATCCATATTCAATTGTTAATTCATTATATCCAATTAAGTTATTTGGTGGGTCATGATATCGGTGCCATGTGTAAGGGATGATTTCAAATGTTTTATTTGGGAATAAATTAGAAATTCGAATTGATTCTTTTACTTTTCGATGGACATAAGCTATATTGCGCAAATAAATGCCTATATTTCCTGTACTATTATATGGCATATAAATACTTGGAAGTAGGACATCCACTTGTTTCCAAAGTTCCATCATTTGTGTATTATATTTACTTTGAAGAGGACATTGATTTTGTCCTCCTCCCTTGTCACACCAATAAGGCATGCCAGGATATCCATAATAACCTATTTTTGCCAATGGAAATCTATCTCGAACAACTTGAATTGCATAAGTCATAACATTCATTGCTGCCAGTTCCCATGATTCTTTTGATCGAAGCCACAACATAGAATTATTCCAATTTGGAAAAATATTTGAGTGGCGATTTTGAACAAAACTAACTGAATTATTTTGGTATAAGGAACTTGTCATTTCCCAAATAGGTGACCAATCCTCCATGTCAAATATAATATAATCTGAATATGATGTATTTAGATGATTTAATTGGTTATAAGTCTCAGTTTTCATTTGGGAATAATTTACGCATTGTGGAATTCCACCATTTACCAATAGATATTCACTGGAATTTCCCATTTCGACAATTCGTGGAAACCCACTGTGTGCACTGCCGACTAATGTGACTTTTCCATTCATTAAATTAGGGATAATTTGAGTTAAATTTACTGGATAATTACCAAAATCAATATTTTCCAACAAAGAAAATGAAGCAATGTGATGTAAAATTAAAGAGATATTCATGGTGTGTTTATAATTTCAGATATTGAAAAATTAAATTAAAATCAATTTAAATAACAAAGGATCAATAAAAAATAAAATATATTAATTATTTATAAAAAAATCACATAATATATTAAATGAACCAATGAAATCTTACAAAAATTGGTGATAAATTTAAAACGCACAATAATGATCAACTGAATCTAGATGGATTAAGTTTTGGTGAAAAAATGTCGTACATTTTTTTTCTAATAGCTCGTCTTAATCATTTCAATGTACAGTTGAGTTGATACCTGACAACCATGAATAAATAAATAAATGAATAATAAATAAAAAAATTTGTATTAATCATTTATTAACAATGTATTTAATAAATGATAATTTTAAAATTATTTTAAAAATTATTTTAAAAATTATTTAAAATTCAATGACGAACTAAAGCAAATTTATTATATTCCAGCCTTTTTCTTCATTTTATCTGTCATCATACTTTCCATGAAATTCTGCCCAATATTTTTAACTTTATTTAGGTTATTAATTGTATCATCTTCGTCGCCTTGATTGTTATTGTCTTGATTAGCACCTTTGTTTTTATTTTTTTGATTATTTTTTTCTTTTTCTTTTTTTTCCTTTTCAATGTCTTTGCGTCTTTTAATACCAAGTCGATCTTTTTCATCACGGCGTTCTTCCATCTTTTTTTTTCGTGCTTCTTTTTCAAGATTTTTTTGTGTGCGTTTTTCAGTTCGTCGTTTTTCAAATTTATCTTGTTTGCTTTTGCCAAACCCTTTTTCTTTTTTATTTTTTTGTTTTTTTTCCAACATTTCTTGTCTCTTATTTTTTTTACCCATCTTTGTGTTCTTTGTGTATATTTAAATGAATTATTTTTAAATGAAAATTAAATTACATACCATATAAAAATCAAATTTTTTTTATGAACGAAAATCACAAACAAAAATTTGATTTATTTCAACTTGCAACAAATTACAACAAATAATATAATGGATACTTTTAATGAACGATTTGATTTAACAAGTATTTTGGACAAAGAATTAGGAATGGATGATTTACAAGAGTTAGTGTGCTTTTTGATTGATACAGGAAGTGTTGACATGGAACAACTAAATGAAAATTTACTTTTAAAAAATATTAAAAAAAAACTTTTGAAATATCGTACATTTCGATTACAAAATGCAAAAGCACATTTGAAAAATTGAAAAATAATTATGATGAAAATAATTATTGTGGACTTTTTGCCATCATCCACGAAAAAATTACTCGAAGTGGATGGAATAGACGAACCTTCCAAAATATATAGGCAATTTTATAATAAATTTGCAATTTTACAAACAAAAATAATTGATAAACTTGGTTTATATTTTGAAAAACTTAAAACAAAATATATGAAAATTAGTCGAAGTGATACAAAATATTATTTAGGAAAATATGAAGAAGCTATGGCATGTATGACCAAATATGGATGTTTTACGACGTCTTTTACAAAAAAAATGTGGTTTCAAAATAAATGACGATGTGGAATTCTCTCTTGATCGTTTATTTGGTTCTTGGGTAACAAATGACGCTTTTTCGCTTGAAGCATGTGTTCAGCGTTCTGAAATACATATTTTTAATAATTCCGGATTACCCCTTGTTATTCCACCTCTCATTCTCATTGCCAACCTGGCTGAAGAATATTTATCACAATACCAGATTATATTTACATACGAAGATGATAAATCACGTTCGTATTGTGAAAATAAGAAACGATGTAATGGTTTCGGACAACAAATTGTGAGCGTGGTGTCTTATAAATATAATCAATTGTTGGATATAAAAGCATACATTAGTTTGTTGTTAAAAAAACCAGCTATAAATTTTGCAAAAAGTGGACCAGATGATGTGAATTTAGTTGCGCCAACTTCTACAAACAAGGAATTTAAAAAATGGTACAAGGATAAAGATCGTGGATTATGTGAAAAACATGATCTGTGTATTCTCCAACAGTTAGTTAAAAAGCGATTTGGTTTCACATTACCTGAAAAACTAAAAAAGTATACTATATGTGGAAATACTTCTATTAAAGTGGAACAAGATGAATTTCGATTGGTGGTTGTTTAAAAATAAATAAAAATTTTTATAATATTTTTTATAATATTAATAAAAATTCGATTTTATAAAAAATTTTAAAACCAACAGTTAAATATGAGTTATGATTTGTTTAATAAAAAAGTTGAATTTTTAAAAGGTTATTGGAATGGTTCAATATTAAATATTCCCTATTTAAAACCAAAAGATGTTGAAATTTTACATGAAAAAGAAATCACTAGTTGTTTTCAATTTATGGGAATTTTACTTTCATTAAAACAGTTCCAAATGTCAAATACCAATTGGTTAAATAAAATGCGTCAATATTTAATATCCATTGGTCTTAAAAATAATAATAAATATATTGATAAAATAATTAATGTTGTACTTGAAAAATGGTGTTTATCTTTTCCAGAATGTTATTGTGATATTGATTTATAATAATTTGTATATGAATTTTTTTTCAAAATGACACACGAAATGGTAAAAAAAAAATTTGATTTTTTTTTACGTCGCTTAATCTACTATTAATTTTAACATACATTGTGAGCTATCCAAATTAAAAAATGACAAGCCATCAAGAAGAACACCATGAAGACCACCATGAAGTCCAAGAAGACCATGAACACCACCAGGAAGAACAGGAAATCAGAGTGGATTTCCAAACGTGTCCAGAATTTTGGTTGAAATTGGTTGTAGTAGTTAAAAATGGGAAAATTAAGGTGGTTGACAAAAAAGGTCGTTGTCCAATGGATATTGAATTAATGAAACAAATGGGTAGTGGAAAATATGGTCGTCTTCTTCATAGTAATGAAAACATTATGGTCAGTGTAAATAGGGAATACGATAGTGATGATGACGACGACGAAGAAGAAAAAACTAGCAGCAGTGCATCCACTGTCAAACCACAAAAACGTAAAAAAACAACATATTAAATTATTATGATCCCAATATTTATAGGATTTGTATATTTTATTTTTTTATTTTCCAAATGAAATAATTTTTCATTTTTTATGGTCAAAGAAAAAAAAAAGATTTTTTTATATCTAGTTGAATTATTGGATTCCCAGATACCATAAAATATAGGTAAAACTATGTTAAACCACATATTCCACAAATGCCCTGAAATCACTTTCGGGGCAAATTCTAACGGACTCGTATCTCAGTCCAGATAATATCCTTGAAGGTATTTATCTAAATAAATCTCCATAATGCTTAAAAAAAATTAAATCATGTGATTTTTTAAAGTTTTTTAAAATCTATCTTGGTTGTCGATAGATATAAGTGTCATGGTGTAGGTAAACTTTCAACCAATCTATATTTGTGTTTTGTTTTTAAGTAATAAAAACTTTTAAATTATTTGTTTTACATAGATTTAAAACGACAGTACTTAATGGATTCCCAATCTTATTGGATTTGTATATTTTTTGTTTTTTTATTTTCGAGATTACATACAAATAGGAAATCTTTTAAATTAAATTTGATATCAATACTTTTTACAAAAACCAAATTATTATAGGAAAAATAAAATGAACGACTATTTACTTCTAATTCCATTTATATATGGTGCTTTGACAATACCTTTACGGTACAATACCCATCCAGTTCATATTGTGTTTAGTATATTGTGTGGTCCATTACTAATGATTACCGATTCAATAGTACTAAGTCAAATAGCCTATGAAAAATTAAAAATCATAATTAAACAATAAGTAAATGATTAATTTTGATTTTTAAAATAATAAAATATAAATTAAAACATAACACAGACACAACAGACATAAAAAAATGGAAAAAACATTAATTATTTTAAAACCAGATGCCGTTCGGCGCAATTTAACTGGGAAAATCCTAGATATCTTTTTATCAAAGGGTCTTCGTTTGGTAAACCTTCAAATGGTCACACCAACAAAAACACATATTCAAGAACATTATGGCAAATTTATTGGAAAGGTTTTTTATCCGCGAATTGAGAAATTTATGACTTCCGGAAATGTAGTGGTTGCTATATTGGAAGGCTACAACGCCATTAAATTCACTAGAAAACTAATTGGATCAACAAATCCAATTCATGCAGAAATTGGCACCATTCGACAACAATTTGCCTCATCCATTGAAGAAAATGTTATTCACGCAAGTGAATTTCCAGATGATGTTGATCGAGAACAAAAAATTTGGTTAAACGTCACTAATAATTTAAAACATATGAAGGGTATAAATAAAAAAAAACATAAAACCGGCAGTGATTATATAAATTTTAGAAAAAATTTGTTGGAGTAATCTATTTTTAAATTAGATTTTAGATTTTTACTAATTTTATTATCACTTGATTATTATCACTTGATAGATGGGGGCTTTTATTGATTTAATTTTTTTTCAAGTGTCACACTTGTAATATTATATCCATTCACTGTTATTTCATGTGGAGCCATATTACATGACCATTTGTATTTTAAAAATCCACGCAACATTTCCAATATTAACACTAAACTTAAATCTTTTCCTGGACAATTTCTCTAATTATTTTTAAATTTATTATATCCAATTGCCGGTTCGGCCCATGCCACCATCAACTCATGATATGTTTTCATTGGTCTTAAAATAAAATCATGAGCATTTTCACCCCATATTTTTTTATCACATAAAGCAGTCTGTAAACATAAATATATTTTTTGTGCTGGTCCATTTCCAAACGACCTTTCTTTATAAACAAATCCACTCACTGGTGGAAAAAAACGTATAACTTCCATTACATAATTAGGTAAATTCGATTTATTTAATGTGAATCCAGGTATTTTTTTTGATAACCATTCACTGTATAGAAGAGATACACAATAAGATAAAACAGTTGGTACACTTTGACCATTAATAAATTATTAAAATTTGAAACTAATTTTAAATATTTTTTTTTAAATTTAAAAAAAACATTTAAAATTTGAAACTAATTTTAAATATTTTTTTTAAATTTAAAAAACACATGCCAACAAAATTATTCATGGTACAGACAATATTTTGGAATCCAGAAATGTATAGTTACGACGACGATATACTTGAAGAAAGAGCATTGTATACCAACGAGGAATTTGCTAAAAAAGGGTTTAAGAAAAAAATAGAGGACATTAAACATTTAGGTGGCACAAAATGTTATACAGATGAAATTATTGAAAATCATCCAGATGATTGTTACAAATATCATTGTTCGAATCGTGATTTAGTGGGCGATGCAATAGATCGTGGTTGTATTTATTGTGTGTCACTTCAATACATATCAGATGATATTGAAAATGATTGTGGAGAAAAAGGTTTTATAATATGGTCCGAATTCTGAATTTAAAATAACGAATAAAAAAAATTATAATTTTTTAAATTTAAATGTGTTTGATCAGTGAGGAAACCATTGATTCGACAACATTCATTGGTAAATCATTTTTTGATTTAATTTTAAATATATCACAACCTCTATTTATTTCCACCAAGTCCAAAAAATCACGCATACACCATGGCATTCCTATACTACGCCATATTGTAATTCCATGTAATCCATTTTCATTAAATGGTGTACATTCAAATGTACCACGACAATTGTCTGATCTACTAATGGATTTTATTTCATTAAATTGTATTATTTTTGCGGTTGAAAGTAATTTGTTTATTTTTTCAATATTTTTTCGTTGTTCTTCAAAATAATTTTCCATCTCTGAGTATTTGAGTATCTAAGTATTTGAGTATTTATGTTGTTGTATCATACAACATACTTAATCAAATTTTTTCCATAATTTAATTCTCATTAAAAATCTAGGTGTTTAATTTCCATGTACCATTCGATGTTTTTTTTACCAATGATTTATGAATAAATAATTGTTCAATGCTATATTTTTTAGTGTTTTTATCTTTGAATCGTGTTTTTTTTGATTGTGATATAGATCGTTGTTTTCTTTTTTTCCAAATTGCAATAAAATCATCTGGAGCTGTTTTTTCAGAAACAAATACCACATTGTGTTTACTCCATTTTCGCACTTGATTCCAAAATTTTTCACTATCAAATTCCAAATATTTTTTTGTTGATGTACGATATTTCACAGGAAATTTTCCATGTACATAAGGTGGATCACAATAAATAATAGATTTTGTTGGTTTCCAAGCATCATATGATTGACATTTAAAAGTCGCATTTTGAATTTTTGGAGCAATTTTACGAATTGAATTGGTTGCCTCTTTTAAAAAATCTTCTTTTTTCCCATTAGTATATTTTTGAGCATACCCACCAAAATATTTTCCACCAAAACTACAGCCAAATCCAACAAATGCTTTCATTGAGTTTGGACTTTTATATTCTTTTATTTTTAAAAATCGTTCTTCTGTCATTGTTTTGGGTGGTCTAAATGTACCATTTTGAACCTTTTTCCACATTTCAATTAAATCACCATGTAAATCAGAAGCATAACATTTATTAAAATGGTCTGTCATATGGACAAAAACACCTAACGCGCCACAAAAAGGTTCAATATAAGAAGTGATTTGAGTATCATTTGTGAATGCTTTAATTACTTCTGAAATATATTTTCCAAGTATTTTTTTTCCACCTAAATATTTCATTTGCTATTAATATATAGAAATAAAATGTATTTACTCTGCGGTTATAAAATTTCACATGAAGACTATCCAACAATTCATATTTTTGGATTATATGATACTATAGATGCTGCCAAAGATACACAAAAAAATGCATTTGGTTGTTTGGAAAAAATTAATAATTGTTGGCGTGGTAAAAATGGCATCATCACTTGGATAAAAAAAAT
>Ga0209533_1003939_pt1 | contig 12997 bp, 6 predicted proteins | sample COG_04_FD_184748 | JGI IMG/M metagenome (GOLD analysis project Ga0209533, IMG submission 184748) | Pelagic Microbial community sample from North Sea - COGITO 998_met_04 (SPAdes) (version 2) | ecosystem: Environmental > Aquatic > Marine > Neritic zone/Coastal water | place: Helgoland, sampling... | reverse complement strand
GAGTCGAAGTTGCATGCAAATGCGTCCATACAGCCTTCTACTTTCCATGTCAAACATAATGTTTGATCGAATACGTTTGCTGCTGAATCAAACTCTAAATAGTGCGCATCCATACAACCTACTACAGTAGGGATACAAGTCCCATCATCTTGAATTGCATTTGGGTCATAATTTATAGCTGTTTCATCTGTACAACCAATACCTAAAGTACCCGTACATGAATACACAAATTCTAAAGAATTTACTATTAACAATCCATTAGCTATAAATATACCTTCACCGTTGTCGTAAGTTGGTACTATATCATAAACTCCAGAAGAAGTTTCAGTTTTCCAAACAATACTTTCACCAGCACTAAATCCATCTACTAAAGATGTAAAAGTATCATCAGCCCAAGCAGCTACTGTAATTGAAGATCCTGTCCAAGCTGATGAACCAGCACAAACTAAATCACCCGCTTCGTTTGTAAAGAATACACCAATCATATCACCATCTGCTAAATCAATCGAGACTGAATCGAGATTGAGAAATATAGTCATATTTACTCCTGTATTAACTGTTGTAAAGTCTAAAGGTGCACAAGCTGGCTCCTCACACGGAGTCCCACCATACTCTGAACATTGTATTGCACTAAAGTCTGCATTGAACGTTCCAAAGCCATCAGCGTAAAGACAACCCCAAGTTGGAATATCATCACAAGATGCATATACACATTGTAAGTTGTTGTATTGATCATAACCTTGAACGTTAGCTAATGTGTCGTAGTTAGATGCATTAGAATCCATACAACCTACTACATCTGAAGATGGTTCCTCACACGGAGTCCCACCATACTCTGAACATTGTATTGCACTAAAGCCTGCATTGAATGTTCCAAAACCATCAGCGTAAATACAACCCCAAGTTGGAATATCATCACAAGAAGCATATACACATAAAGAGTTTCCGTATTGATCGAATCCAGCTTCTGTTGCATCTGCATTAAAGTTAGATGCATTTGCATCCATACAACCTTCTATCAAGAACGGAAAAGAGTGTTTGTATGTTTTGGGTGAGTTACCGTAATCAAGGTGTGTGACATTGGTAAAATTTAGAATATTTATTGTTTTTGTAGTCTCGAAATGACTTATGTTATTGTTTGCGTTAACAAACAATGGCAGAATTAATAACAGTATTATTTTCTTCATTTTTTTTCGATTTAATTTAATATTAAGTGAATATAGGTTTTACAAATATAGATATTTACATAAATATAAATACATAAATACACATTTATATAGTTAAATTAAAAAATCAATGTATAAATTGCAATATGAAGTTAATATTATCAGGGATAATAAAGTATTTTGTTTCTACGGAAGTTTTCTTTTGAAAAGATGCTTATTAGATTCAGTAGGAGTTTTAGCTCGTGTAAAAGAGTAAACTTATTATAAAAATTCAATTGAACAGGTTACCATTAATTTAACAAATCTTGAATTGATTTGGTTTTACTTGTAATTTGATAAGTATCCAGATTTATTTTCGATCAATAATAATTTGCAGAGCTAGGGCGCACGTTCCGTTTGTTTTAACGTAATCGTCTCGAATTATGATTTTACATGAATAACTCATATTGAAGTAGTTACAAGCGATTGGGAAACAATCAAATCTCTGGGAAACATTTTCACATCAAAAATTGACTTTGCTCCTGTGTTTGGGCTTTGGGTTCTTTTGGTGTAATTTTTTTGAAAAATTACTTTACATAAATAGCTCATTTCCTTTTATTTTTTTAAAAATTGGGAAACAGCATAGATCTCTGGGAAACAATTGGGGAACATTCTCAATAAATCGTATGGTTTTGCTTTAAGTTTGGCCATAAAAAAACCCCATAAACGCTAAGTTTACAGGGTTTTGTACTATTTTGTTATGCAATTGGCGGTCTGGACGAGACTCGAACTCGCGACCCCCTGCGTGACAGGCAGGTATTCTAACCAACTGAACTACCAGACCAACAATAAAAAATATGTACTACGTGCTAACGATCAAAAAGAAGTTAAAAAAGCGGTCTGGACGAGACTCGAACTCGCGACCCCCTGCGTGACAGGCAGGTATTCTAACCAACTGAACTACCAGACCAAATTTTGCTAAAGAACTTTCTTTACATCAGCGGTGCAAATATAGGCGATTTTTCAATCCGTGCAAACGCACAATGTAAAAAATAAAATGTTTTTTTAGTTGGCTTTATAGTCCTTTGGTAAACAGTGTTCTAATACCTTTGTAATTGGAGTCGTTTCAAGTTTGTTTGTTCTTATATTTTCATCCGAGCTGTTGCTGTAATACTCGAGTCAGTAAAATTATTTTTCAGGTATTTGTGGTAGCCAACTATAGCAATCATAGCAGCATTGTCTGTACAGTATTCAAATTTTGGTATAAAAACATTCCAGTTATGAGATGCTTTTCGCCTATTAAAAGCCAAACGTAAACCAGAGTTTGCCGAAACGCCTCCTGCAATAGCAATGTTTTTTATTCCTGTTTGTTTTACTGCATTATCAATCTTTTCCAATAAAATTTCTATTATAGTGTGTTGTATAGATGCGCACAAATCGTTTAAATTACTTTCAATAAAATTAGCGTCCCTTTTTTGTTCTCGTTGTATAAGTTGGAGTATGTTTGATTTTAAACCACTAAAACTAAACTCTAGTTCTTTCACTTTAGGTTTGGTAAACTTAAAAGCCAATGCGTTTCCTAGTTTTGCGTATTTATCTATTTGTGGACCTCCTGGGTAAGTAAGGCCTAGTATTTTAGCCGACTTGTCAAACGCTTCTCCTGCAGCATCGTCAATGGTTTCTCCAAGAACTTCCATATCAAAATGTGCTTTCACCAAAACAATTTGCGTGTGGCCTCCCGAAACAGTTAGGCATAAAAACGGGAAATTTGGCATTTCTTGTCCTTCGTCTATAAAATGTGCCATTACATGCCCTTGCATGTGGTTTACCTCAATTAAAGGAATGTTTAAGGCAAGAGCAAAGGATTTAGAAAACGAAGTTCCCACGAGTAGCGATCCCATAAGTCCAGGGCCTCTAGTAAATGCAATAGCATCAACTTGCTTTTTACTTATATTTGCTATCTTTAAAGCCTGATTTACTACAGGTATAATATTTTGTTGATGTGCACGAGAAGCAAGTTCAGGAACCACCCCACCATACTTTTGGTGAACCTCTTGAGTTGCAATTACATTTGACAAAATTTTAGCGTTTAGGATAACAGCCGCAGATGTGTCGTCACAAGAAGATTCTATACCTAAAATGGTAATCATTTTTTTAGTCATGTTGCAAAAATAAAAAATTGAACTATTAATACAGTAAAAAACATACTTAAGCCTACTATATTTTTTGGAGTCTTCCTTTTTATAGGTATTCTAGTGCTTTTTCAGTTTTCGTTTGTTCAACATCAAATGGCTACTAAGTTATCTGATTGGATCAAAGATAACTATAGTATATCTGTACAGGCGGAAAAATTAAAAGTAGGTTTATTTTCAGGCCTTGCTTTTGACCATATTTTACTACTAGACTCTAAAAAAGACACACTTCTATTTGTAGATGAACTAAGAATGAGTACTTCAGGTTTTTCCTTATTTCACTTAAATAAAATTCACATGAACGGCCTAATTGTTAATTATGCCTATTCACAAGATTTATTTAATTCTGAGTGGAACAAAATACTAAAGCCTTTACAAAATGATTCCGAAGATTCAGCTGTTTTCAACATTAATCATATTTGGGTAAATGATGCTTTAGTTAACGTAAACGATTCTTTAACTCACCGAAATTTTAAAGACTTAAACCTATACCTAAAAGATATAAATTTGGGGAGTTTCTCTCATTTTAGTTTGAGTTTTTTAAACTGGACTATGCCAAATGGGTTGCTTCATGAAGCAAGATCCAAAAAAGTAATCATTTCGCCTAAGGGAACAACGGTAAAAGGCTTTGCATGGAAAAGTGGAACATCTCAAATAGATTTGGATTTATATTACGATTCTAAATTCGATTCTATTTCGAAGCTAGATTTACGTAAGTTTAAGGTCAATAAATTGGCAACATTAGGTTTGTTCGATGCTTGGCCAGATTCATTAGAACTCAACTTAGAGGCTTCAATAGCACTTAAAAAAACCCGACTAACCTCTCAAGATTTTAAAGTCTATACAAGTCAAGGAAGTCTGTTTGAAGGATCCATTTCTATTGATAATGTTGATGATTTTGATCGTTGGAACTACCAGTTGGAAGCTCCTGTTTTTAAGTTAGATGAGTCTGAATGGATTTGGTTGAGGCCTTTGTTTCCCTTCAGTGATTTATTAAGCAGCATAGGCTATATTGATGCTAATTTAAATCTAGAGGGAACACGCTCTCAAATAAACCTTCAAATGCAGTTAGCTTCTTCCCAGGGTAATTTAAGTACAGATGTTTTTATAAAATCGGATTCTGTTAACAAACCTATTTATCAGGGTAGAATCGCATTAGATCAGTTCAATTTGGCTCCATTTTTACCTAATTATGACGTGTCTTATATAAATGCAAATTTATCGGTTAATGGCAAGGGCTTTACTTTAAACGATTTTGATACCGATATTGATGGCGCTGTAAGCGCGCTGACTTTAGGTTCTTATACCTACAAAGATATTGAGCTTAAAGGACGTTTACAACCCAATTATTTTAAAGGAGAAGCTCTTGTTTTAGATCAGAATTTGGAGTTGGATTTTTTTGGAGAAGTAGACTTTTCTAAAACAAAACCTGTAATGGATTTTACAGCAGATATAATTGAGGCCAACTTGGTGCAGCTTAAATTGTATGATAAATCACCCGTAGCTAAATTGTCTAGTTTGGTGGAAATTAATTTAGAAGGTGACCACTGGTCAAATATTGAAGGTGGTTTGGGGGTTTATTATACCACTTTAGAAACCCAAGACAATTACTATCATTTTAATGATTTGGTATTTAAATCTTCAAAATCATTAGAATCGGATACTCTTATACTCAGTTCAGATATTGCAGATGCGGAACTTTTCGGACAAATAGACATTCCTAATTTATACCAATCATTTGCGGCTTATTTCAATCCTCATTTTCCACTTGTACCCAAAGCTAAATCTTCTGCTCAAGATTTTAGCTTTGCTGTATCTATTTACAACAGTTCTGTATTGACGGATCTGCTTCTTCCCGATTTAAGTTTAGGTGATGGTGCACATTTGTCAGGTATTTTCAATACGTATGAATCGATCTTAGACTTTGAAATTAAGAGTGCCAACTTTGCATGGAAAGATTGGCTTTGCAAAGATTTAGAAGTTTCCTCTAGAACGACCAAAGAGCTCAGTAAAATAGATGTAACCATTTCTAAATTAGACTATGATTTTGAAACAAAATTTGAAAACATAAAATTAGACCAAATTGGTGCTTTTGGCGATTGGAGGTATAATCTGGCCTGGACCAGCAGCGATTCTATAAAGTTTGATGGCATACTAAAAGCAAATGCCCGTATAAATTCCAACTCGATTGCTCTTGATGTAGAACAAAGTCAGTTTTATTTTGCAGATACCTTATGGTCTTTAAATGAAAATTCTTCCTTCAATTATCAAACATCAGGAGTTAGTAAAGCAAATTTAAACATCCAATCCTCCAATCAAAATATTGATTTATCGTATTCTAAAAATAAATTAGAGGACGAATTGGTGCTTACACTTACTAATTTCGAACTTCAAACCATTAACCCATGGTTGGTGAAATCAAAAACAAGTTTGATGGGTAAAATTAATGGAGAAGTCAATTTAGTAGACCTTAATTCAAGTCCTAAATTTATATCAAACATGGAGGTAAAGGATATGTTTTTAAATAAGTATCCTTTTGGTGTTTTAGATTTTGAAACAAGTTTTAATCAAGAATCCAGTGCAACCATTATAACAGGCGAAGTTTATAAAGACTCAAGTAGTGTAATTGAAGTTTCTGGAGTTTATTTTCCAGATATAGATACCAATAATTTCAGTCTATCTTTTGATATTAACCAATTTGATGTATGCTATTTGGAATCTTATATGTCTACTATTTTTGATGAGTTTACTGGAGCAGGTAAAGGACGTTTTGATTTTTTTGGCAACATCGATAATCCAAACTTTGATGGAGCGTTATGGGTAGATGATTTATTTATGTCAATTCCTTATTTGGGGGTAGATTTAAAATCCAACAGCAAATCTAGACTTGAGTTTACCGACAAAGACATTTCTTTTATAGATTTAAATTTTGTTGGTTTAGAGGATGGTTCATCTATTGGTTATGGCGATTTAAAAGGTAGCCTTAAGCACACTAGATTTAAAGATTTCTCTATGGATTTAATACTTCGAACAGACAGTTTACTTTGCCTTAACACCGATGCATATGTAGATGAAGCCTATTATGGAAAAGCTGTTTTAACTGGAGATGTAGCTCTGTCAGGCCCATTTAATGATATTAAAATAGATGTAAATGCCCGAACAAATAAAGGTACATATCTTTACATTCCAATTGACGATAATGAGTCTATCGAAGAACTAAGTTTTATAAAATTTATTGAAAAGGAATCCGATCCTTCAAATCGAATATGGGCTTATTCTGAAGCCCTCAGTTCCAAATCTGGGTTACTTATTGATATGAATTTTGTACTAACAGACGAGGCTGAGGTTAATATAATATTTGACGAAACCTTGGGCGATAAAATTACAGCCAAGGGGTCAGGTTCAATCAATATTGGTGTAAATTCTTCAAAAGAAGTATATATGTTTGGAGATTACACGCTTAGCAAAGGTGATTACTTATTTACATTGCAAAATTTCGTAAATAAAAAGTTTGAAATCGAAAGTGGCTCTCAACTCGTTTGGGATGGCAAACCCTATAAGGCTCAGCTTGATTTAACGGCATCTTATATGTTAAATACAAATACCATTAATTTAGCTCCAGATTACAATCGGATAACCGATGTGAAGTGTAGTATGCTTATGACGGGAGACTTGCTTAAACCCGATATTGAATTTGATATAAAAATACCTAAAGGAGATGATTCAATAAACAGAATTTTAGAAGAAAGAACCAATACAGAAGAAAAGGAAACACAACAGTTTTTATCTCTTTTAGTACTCAATAATTTTATGAGTGCCGATGAATTGCAAAATACAGATGTCGATTATTTAAGTACAACACTCTCAACAGGAACTGAGGTTTTAAGCAATCAACTCTCAAATTGGATGTCTCAATTTACCGATCGTTTTGATTTAGGTTTTAAATACCATCCGAATCAAGGAGATACTCTAAGTAATAAGGAGTTTGAATTGTTGATGAATAATATGAAAGTGAACGATAGAATTACTTTTAATGGTAACATTGGAACACAGCCGGCTCAAAATGAAACCCGAATTATAGGAGACTTTAAAGTAGAGTACCAACTAAAAGAAGACGGTAAATTGAAATTACTAGCTTTTAGAAATTTAGAAGAAAGTTTTCAGTTACAAGACAATGCCAGTAATTATACTACTGGTGTCGGTTTGTTCTACAGAGATGAATTTAAAGATTTTTCTGATCTGTGGTTGAATTTTTTAAACATATTTAAGCGTAAACCTACCCACTAATTAAATTTACAGATAGGTTGGTGCTTGTATACCTAATCCTAGAAAAAAAACATCAAATAAAAATAGTACCCTTACTTGTTCACCCTTCTTTTTCTATATTTGCAAAGGATTAAAATTAGTATAATGCAATGGTAAACTAACCTGCATTCTAATCTTTTTCTTCAATAAAAAAGTTAAAAAATTAGTATGAAACGATTATTCGTTCATGTTTTCTTAGGTTTGTTATTCCTTTCAGGAACAGTTTATATTACCCTGCTAGGTCTGGAAAAACAAACCTTACACGGTCAAACGATACTTGTGCCCGATTTAAAGAGTTACTCGATATTTGAAGTTGAAGATACCTTAACTGCCTTAAATCTTCGTTTTTCTGTTGTTGACTCTGGAGCTTACAATCCAAGTTACCCTAGAGGTTCTGTTATAGCTCAACTCCCAAATGCTTATAGTAGGGTTAAAAGTAATAGAGAAATTTTGGTTACTGTTAATCCTAAAAATGTGAGTCTTATATCTTTGCCCGACTTTACCGATCGTTCGTCTCGCCAATACATTTCCGAGCTAAAAGCAAAAGGTTTTAGGATAGGTGATTTTCTTTATAAGAATGATGAACATGCCAATGTAGTTTTGGGAGTGCTTTTCAAGAAGACTGAATTAGAAGTGAACGAAAAGTTAGAAAAATCTTCCAAGTTAGATTTAGTTCTTGGTAATGGTGCAGGAATGCAGTTTGAAATGCCCAGCTTAATTGCTGTTTCTTATAAAAACATTCCGTCCAAACTGCAAAATTTATCTTTGAATATTGGAGATTTTTATTACGATAAATCAGTTGTAGATACCTTAAATTCTTTCGTTTACAAACAAGAACCTTTGGTTTCAACTGAAGGTGTTGATCTTGGCTCATTTGTGAAACTTTGGTTTAGTGAAGACAGTTCAACATTGGCAATAGATACATTAGAGTTAATGCGTTTAGACAGCCTAAAAGCTAGGCTAGACAGTCTTTTAAATTATTAGAGTGAAGGAAAACGAAGAAGAAATACAGGAAAATTCGGTTGTTGTAAATGGTGAAGTTGCTTATGAGCATTACAAACATGTCGTTGAAGACAAACAAGTAACCATGCGCATAGATAAGTTTGTGTCAAATCAAATCGCAAATATGACCCGAACTAAAACACAGAAACTTGCCGATCAAGGTTTTGTTTTTGTGAACGACGAACCTGTAAAATCAAGCTATAAAATAAAACCAAAAGATGTTATTCGTATCGTAAAAGATGTGCCTAAACGAGACAATACTTTGGTTGCTCAGGATATACCCGTAAACATTGTTTTCGAAGACGATTATTTTGTTATCGTAAATAAAGTACCTGGTATGGTCGTTCATCCTAGTTACGGCCATTTTACAGGAACTCTTTTAAATGCACTTAAATTTCATATTGGTAAACTGGCCGATTGCGAAGATGATACAAGACCCGGTTTGGTTCATAGAATTGACAAGAACACCTCTGGGATTCTTGTAGTTGCTAAAACAGAACATGCACTTATTCATCTTCAGAAACAATTTTTTGATCGTATCACCTTTAGAAGATATCGTGCTTTAGTTTGGGGAGATTTTGACGAAAACGAAGGAACGATTACTGGAAATATTGGACGTAGTATTCGAAATAGAAAGGTGATGGATGTTTTTCCTGAAGGAGATGAATACGGTAAGCATGCCGTTACACACTTTACTGTATTGGAGCGTTTTGGATACGTTACTCTTGTAGAGTGTCGTTTAGAAACGGGTAGAACTCATCAAATTAGAGCCCACTTTAAATACATTGGTCATCCTTTATTTAATGACGACACCTATGGGGGTGATCGAGTTTTAAGAGGAACAACGTTCTCTAAATACAAGCAATTTGTTCAAAATTGTTTTAAAGCAATGCCTCGTCATGCCTTACACGCTAAGTCTTTAGGGTTTCATCATCCAAAAGACGAGGTATGGACTGAGTTTGACTCTGATTTACCTGCTGATTTTACGGATGTGTTAGAGCGCTGGAGAAATTACACAACTCAACGTTTAATGAAAGAAGGTGAGTAATCGCTATGTTAAGTAAAAATCAACTTAAAAAACTAAAAGGGCTACAACGTAAAAAGGAACGAATAAATACGGGGCTTTTTGTTGTTGAAGGAAAAAAAATTGTTGCTGAGTTACTTCATTCTTCAGCCCCTTATCAAGAACTTTATGCTTTGCCATGTTGGTTCGACGCAAATCCTTTTTATGCAAATAAGGAAAATTCTTTTGAGTTAAGCGAAAGAGATTTAGCTTACGTTTCAAGTCTTGCAACTCCCAATGAAGTTTTTATGGTACTTAACCAATTTGAAACTAGTAGCTTTGATCAGCTTAGTGAATCGGCCACAATACTAGCTTTAGATGGGGTAAAGGATCCTGGCAATTTAGGTACAATAATTCGTTTGGCAGATTGGTTTGGTATTTCTCATGTTTTATGTACCAAAAACAGTGTTGATTTATACAACCCTAAAACAGTTCAGTCGGCCATGGGTTCTATAAGCAAAGTCCAGTTGCATTATGGAGATTTACCTGAAATGTTCTCTAAATTTAGCGCGTATAAAATTTATGCTTTCGATTTGACAGGCTCCTCAATATATACAACAGATTTTGCTGAAAAATCCATTCTTCTAATGGGATCTGAGTCTCATGGTATCTCTGAGGAATTACTTAAAATAGCAGATCAAAAAGTCACGATTCCTTCTTTCTCAAATTCCGGTATAGACTCTCTTAATGTTGCCACTGCTACATCTATTGCCCTTTCACAGTACCGATCTAAGTCTGTAAAATAGTTTGTATTTTAACTATTTTAGCTTTTTATAGTAAGTTACCATTTCTTACACCAAAAAAAACGGGCTTCTATTTCTAGAAGCCCGTTTTAGTATTTAAAAAACAGCTATTTAAAGACGATTGACTTTCTAATTGTTTTCTTATTTATGTCTAGTTCTATAATATAGAAGCCTTGGTTTAGTTCTTGTTTTTCCAAAACTAACATAGATTTATTTACACATTGGTTTCTTACTAATTTACCTTCTATTGAAAATATTTTAGCAGAATAAATTACATTTTCTTGAGCATTTATAGTTACAAATTCATCAGCTGGGTTTGGGTACAGTTTAATCGAATTTTTTATAGATTCTGAAATACCAATACCCTCAACCGAAAACGAAGCTGTACCGGAGCAATTAGCTCCATCTTCTACTGTAACTTCGTACAAGCCATTTTCCTCTGGTAAATACTGCGCTTGTGAGTTGGCTAGTTCTACACCATTTAAGGTCCATACATAGGTTGGGTCTTCAGCATTTGATGTGGCTATTAAATCCGATGCATAAGAAAGATTTACCTCTAAAATAAATACACAACTTTCATCATCATCCGTGGCATTTATATTGAAATTACATGCGTTATGGTCAGTACATCCCTCTATTTCTAACTCATTACAAATTCCATCTTCATCTGTATCATTCAAACACGCCCCAAAACAATCGTAATATTCTTGTTCAGCTGAGTCTATACAGGAACCATCATTGAAATTGGCTTCTTCATTAAAGTTACAAGCGCTTTCATCATTACATCCATAGGTAATGGGTACAGGTGTTCCAATTAGAGCTGCGTAAACTCTAGGCGTAAAAAAATCAGACATCATATTTGCCATAGCTTTACCTTTTTCTTCACTCATGTCTGGATTTCCAAGTAAAGCAAGACAGCTCATAGTTCCTGGAGGAGTTTCATGATAACCATCTGCCATAGCTCCGTAAACAGTATTGTTCCACCAATCCCAAGGTGCATTTTGAACCGCTTGTAGACCACAAGGAGTAGGAGCAGCAGAAGGCGTAGGAGTTACCATCCCAAATAAACCAGGTAAGTCATCGTGTATAGCAACAGCAGCATTTGCGCTACCATTTCCGTTTCCGTACCAAGAATCGTTAAGCATAGTAGACAAACCTTCAAATACCTCATTATTTCCAAGACTGTCTGTTTTTTCTTGAATTAATTTAGACCCGTGGGCAACAATAACGAATTCACCTGTTGTCGGAACAATTACATTTCCTTCTCCATAGGGAGCGTCTGGGTCAAGAATATTTTGCATGGATGCAATTGGTACTTCACCAGCTTCTAACCAAGAGATGTCCGGAAGTGCCCCACCTGCATTAAATACCATATCTACTTCAGAACTGTATCCGACGTGATTTGCTATACACATAGGTACTTGGGAATCGGGTACATCATCACCAGTTGTGTCAACTGGCATCATACCAAAATCAGTAGCTTCAAAGTTACCTAAAACAGAAGGAATAATATAAGGCATTGGAGTATCGCCAGAGTTGTCAATAAACTTAGCCATTAAAAGTTCTGAATCGTAGTCATTTAGTGTAGCTACAGTTAAGGAAAGGTAACCACCTGTTCCGTAACCACCAACTGCAAACTTGTCACCAACACCGTATGGGTTTCCATCTTCAGCTGCTAATTTTCTTAAGAAACGAACTGCTGTTTTGGTATCTTGTAAACCACGGTAAGCTGCTTGGATAAGTGTAGATCTTCTAACGTCTTCTGAGGTAGAAACTGGATTCCACCCCAAACGATAATTTAGTGCAACCGCTAAATAACCCTTTTTGGCGAATCGTTCACACATCTCTACAATGGCATTGTCGGTTTTATCTCCTGTAGGTTGACCATTTGCAATAGCAGGTAAAAATGACCCTGTATGCAACATAATCACAACTGGTTTATTTGTTATCGTGTCATCTCCAGCAAGTTGGTACAAGTCCATTTTTAATTCCTCTAGCGCTGGAGTTTGTGTTATAATACCAATATTAGATCCATAAACTACATCTGATGTAACAACTATTTGATCTCCAACATCATCTAAATAACGAGTTTGTGCAACACTAGTTGATAGGATTCCTGTTAGTAATGCTAAAGTAAATAAGGTTTTTGATTGTGTCATATTCTTTTATTTAAAGGTTCTACTTCAACACTAATATAGGTAATTATATAATTGTATTTAGGGTTTGCTGTAAATGTTTTGCAACTTCGATATTTTGGTATTTTATTATTAAATTTGCAAGTGTATTAAAACAATCATTTTAAAAACCCTCTTGAACAAGATATGTCTACAAAATCTGGAGAAAAAAATCGACTTTTGTTATTTGGACTCATCCTATTTATAGGAATGCTCTTTGTTTATCCAATGTTGAAAAAAGACCCCAAACTGAAAATTTACAAACCTTCTGATGTAAATCCTAAATTAGTCGATGAGTCGGTTCGAAATTTTGAACTTGAACACCGTGTTTCTGAATTTGAGTTACTTAGTCAAAATGGCGCTACTATTAGCT
>Ga0209533_1003932_pt1 | contig 13005 bp, 10 predicted proteins | sample COG_04_FD_184748 | JGI IMG/M metagenome (GOLD analysis project Ga0209533, IMG submission 184748) | Pelagic Microbial community sample from North Sea - COGITO 998_met_04 (SPAdes) (version 2) | ecosystem: Environmental > Aquatic > Marine > Neritic zone/Coastal water | place: Helgoland, sampling... | reverse complement strand
AAAATAATAATTTTGATATTGAAAAAAATATAAATAATAATAATTTATTTAATTGGACAATTGATATGCATAATAATGTAAATATTAGTAATGGAAAATCGGCTTGGTCATATGAAAAAGCAAAAACGTTTTATAAATCGACATATTTAACCACTAATTTAATAAAACATTTTTTACTCAATTATGCATTTTATAATTTTAAAAAAGGTCCTGAAAAAACAAAACAATTATTAAATATGACCGAAGCATTTATATTTATTTTTCCAAGAGAAAATATTCGTATAAAATTAATTAAATTCAATAATAAATTTAATATAAATAAACAAAAATATAAAAAATGGGTCACAGCAGTTTTATTAATTATAAAAAATCATATGAGATAATTATCGTTTATTTTTTATATAAAAATTCTTTTTTAATTATATTTTATGATTATATTTTGTTTTTTAACATATAATGATATTATACCTATTCAATATTGGAATACTTTTTTTAAAAACATTGATTCAACTAAATATAAAGTAATCATACATCCAAAAACGAATATTCATAAAAATAAATATCAATTTCCTGTTTTAAGTGTTCAAAATAAAATTCACACCATTAATAAATCACATATTAGTATCGTAAAGGCAACATTACAATTATTAAAAGAAAGTTATGAATTAATTAACCATGATGAAAAGAATCATTTTATTTTTTGTAGTCAGAATTGTATTCCATTATATGATTTTATATTTTATGAAAATTTTTTAAAAAATTGTAAAAAATCAATTCTTTCATGTATTGATGGAAATAAAAAAGAAAGATATGTAAAATTAGATCAATATGTAAAACAATTTATTACACAAAAACAATTTGTAAAACAACAACCAAATATGATTTTAACTGATATTGATGTAAAAAAACTAATTAACGCGGATTTTACTAATTATTTTAGATATTTAGAATGTCCAGATGAACATTATTTTATAAATGTACTTTTATATTTATTAAAAAGTAATATTATAAAATCTCAAACACATTTCTGTAATTTTGATATTCATAAAACACAAGCAATGGAATTTAATAATATTAATCAATCATTACTAAATCAAATAAAAAAAATGGGATTTTTATTTATGAGGAAAGTGTCTCAGTAAATAGAACATATTGTTTTTAATGTTTCTTCTATATTTTTACAATTATCTAAATTTAATATACATTTTTTATATTCATCTCTTAATTGATTACACATCTCTTCTTGAAAATGATTCTCTTGTAACTCTTCCTTATGAAATACTTTTTTCAATCCTTGATGAGCAATTTCACTCCCAGTACCAAAACTAAATCCTTGAAAAATTCCTGATATCATATGTTTCATTAAAGGAGATTTGTTTATTTTATTCGTTTTTAATGGAGGAGGAATATTTAAATTTTGATTATTTTTATTTTTATTTTTAATAAAAGATATTTTTTCATTTTTTTGTTTATTAAACATTTATATTTAAATAATATATATATTTTTTTTATATCATTTAAATTATTCAATTGAATCTAAATTTTTATCATCTTCTTCTTCAAATCCATCTAACATATTTTCATCTTCGTCTATATTTATATAATCTACTTTTTGATTTAATTTATTTACACCAAAATCAATTGTTTCAGATTTATTTACTGCTTTAAACCATAATTTAATTGATGAATTTCCTTCTTTTTTATTTTTTACTTCACGTACCATATGTTCTATAATTTTTTCAGGTTTATCCATCACTAATTGAAAAATTTGAAATACGGGCTTTTCAATTTGATTCGTTAAATAATAATTATAATCAATCTTAAAATTATTTTCGATTATAAAATCAGGATGTTCAATAATATCACCTTGTAATAATTTGGTTGATAATGGCTTTTTACATTTATCATTATGAAATACTTTATATTTATCTTTTCGAATATTATGTTTTTCTAGGCAATTCACACAGTAATTACCAAAACAAATATTACATTTTTTTAAATTATTCTTATCAATCCATTCTTTAGAAGGATTAATATTTTTATGATCTTCTTTATATTCTACAATAATATCATGATCTGATTTTCGACAGAAACGACATATCTTTTTACAACTATCTTTATGATTATTCAAATGATAATAACAATAAATATTCATACAATTAACACATTTACATTTATCAGGATTAACTTTTGTTTGACATATTGTACATTTTAAATTTGATTTATCAATATAACAATAAGGAATTCGATCATTTGATTGAGGTTTATTACCTGGATCTCTTTCACCCATTCGATTGGCTAATACTTTGTGAGCAATAAGTGTCGGATTTGAATAATCTGTTTTTACTGTTTTACTTATTACTAATTGACTAATATCAACATTTCCCTGTAATAAATCTTTAATTGCATTTTTAAAATATAATTTAGAATCTTCAACATTTCGTTTATTTAAAATAATATCAATCACACCACTATATATTGTTTTTACAATAGGTGCATTATCACGACGTTTTAATACAATACCCATGGATGTCTGCTTATATTTATTTATGTCAAATTCATATTTATTACCAAAATACCTTTTTTTCGAAAATATACAAAATGGCCAAAATGTTTTTTCATATTCAATATTTTGTGGTGCCTTCATATGAATATTAATATGAGCCGCCGCCTCTTCTCCAATAACAATTGATTCTGTTAATAAATCCTTCTCTGTTAATGTTTTTCCAGGATTTCTTTTGCGAATTGTATCTGAAAAATTAATAAATACAGAATCCGTGTTATGTACAATTAAATTACCTATTCCTGCAGCGAAATGATGATTTTCTGTAGTTAAATCATATACACACTTATTATAATCATAATTTTCAATTATTTTCATATTCATTATAGATTCTTTATTCATTTCCTCAATATTTTGAAAAATAATATATTTACCATTTTCCTCTTTAATAGATGTATTTTTATAATTATTACTTAATATGTGAAACATACAAGCACTCGCAGTTTGATTTTCATTGAAATTCATATTCATAAAATCATCAATATTTGATATATTTTCAGACATATAATGATGTAATAATTCATCTCCATTTTTTAAATCTTTTGGTGATATTTCAATTCCTGATTTATTTAAACATGAATGGTCATCTGTAACATCTACTATTCCATTTAATGTTTGAATACGAACTATTTTTTTATTCCTATTTATTTTATGTTTAATAACACGTTTTAATAATGTCCATCCTTTTTCACTCCATGTTTCAATATTTTTTAATTCACAATAATATTTATCTTCTTTACCTAATTCCTTACATTTTCTCCATTCATTATTACCAAATTTCTCTGATATTTCATCAATTGATAAAATATATATTTTTGAATTATATTTTATATATACTGGTGTGTAATGAGCAACACTGTCTCCATATGTTAATTTACTTCCTTCAAATTTATCTAATGTTAAATCACGTGCTATAATAACCATCTTTCGTCCCGTCGCAGTTGTACATGCAGCCAATTCTTTATAACAAATCGGACTCGTTGTCGCACCCACTTGACCATATAATGAATTACATGTAACTTTATAAGCCAACTGTAAACCATCTAATACAGCAATTTGAAATTCATTATTTGTTGTATGTATCGATTTTACATCCTCTTTTTTAAATGTTTTAATACCCAATTCTAAATTATTAATTTCATAAATATCATCTTTTTCTTCAAATAACCCCTCATATTGTGTGTCATCATTAAATATCAATGTTTTATATTTCATCATTTTTCGTGTGTCTTTTCTTGCTTTCAATAATTTACGTAAAATACGCGGTAAAACACTTTTATCACCATTATCTGGTTCAGCAAAAGTACACACCTTATATCCCACTTTTCTTTTATCTGCATCAAGACCCTGAAATATATCATATTCAATATCAATATAATGATATCCTTCTATATTTAAAAATTCTTTATTTACTGTGTCTTTTACCAATTCATATTCATCTTTTTCATTTCTACTTTTCTTATCTTTTAATCCATATTCTTTAAACCCTAAAATTGAATCATGAGATATATTCTCAGCAATCATTGATGACGGATATAATGAATTGTAATCCATCACAACTACCGGTTCAAAATAAACTCCAGGTTCCGGTACAAATACAATCGCACCTTCGTATGAATTTTTATCAATATCATCATCATTTAAATCTTTAATAATAAACTTCTCATCATTACAAAATTTCGCAACTAATGAAAAAATTTTAATGCCTTGACCTCGTGTAAATAAATATGAAAATGGTACAATACAGACATTTGCCATGCCCATATTATTTGTAATCACTTGTAATTTATTTATTAACTCATTTACTAATATACAATCCTTAATACAATATACAGCAATTTCACGAATTTTGTCTGAACTTCCAATTTTATAATTCTCAAATAATTGACGAGGACTTAAATCCACTTTCTGATTTCCCATGAATACTTTCGAAACATTATCTAATTTATACGAATCCAATTTATGATCTCGTTGAACAACTTTTAATAAATCAATTTGTACAATACCTTCTATATTAATAAATTTTAATATATTTTGCCCTAAAGCACTTGACGATAAATCCTGTATCGTTAATTCTTGTTTAACATTTTCAATGTTTTTTAAACGATTTAAATGTTTAAATACAATATGCTTACAATTTTCCATGATTGTTCGCTCATATATGTACTCCCAATCAAAACCCCATATATTATATCCTGTTAAAATATCAGGATCAAGACGCTCAATAAATTTAGACCATCCAATTAATAAATCACGTTCTGTTTCATAACATTCTACAATAGTGTCATCAATAGGATCAGATTTTTTTAATGTACAAATATATCTTAAAGCACACTCTTCCTGACCATAAATATAAACAGTTGTACCAATTTGAATAATTCGATCTTCTTCTCTTGAAAATTTAGGAAATTCACCATCACAACTTGTACATTCAATATCAAAAGATGCGACGACAATTTTAGGTGTTTGTTGAATATTAATAGGTAATACATTTTTTGCATCAACTGATATGTCAATTTGAGCACGTGATTGTTTAGGATTATTTAATTTATAACTTCTTGAAGGAATTTTTATCCACCCTGATGGACTTAAATTATTATTATGAAAAAATCGCAATAAAGGTGACACTTTTGTCTCATATATATTTTTTGAAAAATCATATTCTTGATTTAATTTTTGAACTTTTATTTTTTTTTCACGAAATAGTCTTAAAAAAGCATAATAAGTACCTTGATTTTTAAAGATAAATACACCAAATTTATAAAAAGCATTATTTGAAAAACCATAAAAATCTTTTCGTTCTTCAATTTTCGCCATATGAAGACCATCATGATTATATTCTGGTATTTGTGATAAACACGCATTTTTAAAATATTTAAAGTCCATTTCACTCCATTCTTGAGGAATTTTTATATAAAAATATATTTTAAAATTGAATATATGAATACTAATAGATTGACCTTTGTCTGTTACACCATAACCTCTTAATACTAATTTTTTTCTCTTTTTTTTATAATTTTGTTCATTATCTTCATTATCTTCATCTGAATTATTTACTGTAAATTGAACATCATTACAATGCCAATCAATAATTTGAAATACTAAATCATCTTGATTATTTTTTTTTAACACAGTTTGATTACGTAACATGTTATATATTATTATTGTTCCTTTAGATTCATTTTTTTTAAATTTTTAAAAAATTTATTTTTAATAATGTATTCTTAAATCACTATTTCATAGTAAAATGAATATCGTAAAGAATGTATTATTACATTATTATTAATATTTTTTTTAATTAATAATAAATCATGATGTTTTAATTAAAGTTTATTTATATTAATATTTATGCACTTTCACATTTCCTTGATCTAATACATTATCGATAATATATGTAAATACTCCTGTTGTTATATCGGTAGTGTCCATTGTAGTAAATATAATCACAATTATATATTTAAAGTTTTTATATATTTTTTTTAAATAAGTATCGATTTTTTTTATTTAAAAATAATTTATTATTACTACTATATATGTCTTCAAATATAAATGGATTTATTAATTTAGGTAATACATGCTATTTAAATGCTACATTACAAGTTATTTTCAATATTGATAAGTTAAATCATTATTTTTTATCAAAGAAATTTTTAGAAGAATTAAACAATAATTTAAAAAGTAATCATTTTAAAACAAAAAATGATATTCATTTAATTCAGCAATATTATCAATTAACAAATGATTATCACACAAACAATAAAAAATTATTAAGTAATAAAAATTTATTGAATTCAATCCTTAAAATAAATAATACATTTGTAATTAATGAACAACATGATAGTCAAGAAATGATTATTTTTTTGTTAGATAATATACATGAAGCATTAAAATATGATGTTGATGTTAATTATCAAGGAAAATCAAAAAATAAAACAGATTTAATTGTAATTGAATCCATTAATGAATTATCAAAAATATTAAATAAAAAATATTCTATAATAAATGAATTATTTTTTGGAATGTTTTATAATGAATTATTATCTAATGAAGAAAATTCAAAAGGTACGTTTATATCAAAAAAATATGAACATTTTAATAATCTAACACTACAATTTGCTGGTAATAATCTTATTGAAAATTTAGATTTATTTTTTAAAGATGAATTATTAGACACACCTATTTTAAATGAAACGACAAATATTAAACAAAAAGCATATAAAACAACAAAAATTAGTAACGCACCACCTTATTTATTTATTACATTAAAAAAATATGACATCAATCAAAAAAGTAAAGAATCATATGAAATTCCAATAGATGAATTAAAATTTAGTAAATATTGTGTAGGATATGATGAATATAATTGTATTTATCAACTTATAGGTGTAATATGCCATGTAGGAAGTTTAAATTTTGGTCATTATTATAGTATAATAAAAAAAAAAGATAAATGGTATATGTGTAATGATAATAATATTTCTGAATTTAATATAGAAAAACAGTATAAAATAATAAATAAAAATGCATATGTTTTACTTTACATGAAAAATAAAAAATAAATTTATAAAAATATTAAAGTGTAAGAAAAATATAAATATATAGTATATGAATAGTAGTAGATATAATTCACGTGTTATGAATTTTACTTCTAAGACAAATAATACAACATTTAAATTTGATAAATATAAAATTATATATTTAGGGATAAGTATATTATTAATTTTATGTATATTATATATTATTATTTGTTATTATAATTATCAATCTATTGAATGTTATAAAAAAAAAACATTCTTTGAATATGTATTTGATATGAATAATAATGAGATATGTGCAATATATCAAAAACCAATGCCATTATCACCATCATTAATTCCTAAAAAATCTGTTACACCTATTTCAACTATTTTTAATAATAAAGAAGTTTTTCATATTGAAAATCAAGAATATACATATGATCAAAGTAAATGTAAGTGTGCTTCATATAATGGTCGTCTTGCTACAAAAGATGAAGTAACTAAAGCATATAATAATGGTGCTAATTGGTGTTCATATGGTTGGACAGAAGGTCAAAATGCTTTTTATCCTGTACAAAAATGTTTTTATGATGAATTAAATCAAGATGAAGAATTTTTAGAAAATTCAGATAAATATTGTGGAAAACCTGGTTTAAATGGTGGTTATTTCTCAAATCCTAAATTAAAATTTGGTATTAATTGTTATGGTGTAAAACCAAAGGGGGAAGTAATAAAAGCAAAAAAACCTCATTGTCAATCTAAAAATTTTTGTTCATTAAAAAAAAATAATTCAGCAAGTCAAAAATTAACATCCGATATAATCTCTCCATTCAATGATAATAAATGGAATAATTAAATTAAATATTTTAAAATTAATATCTTTTAAAATATTAAATGAATAAGACTATTATTCTTTTAATATTAATAATTATTATATTATTTAGTATTTTATTTTTTTTTCAAAAAAAAACAAAAGAACAATTTTTAAATTTAAATTCAGATGCATTAAATTATTGTGTGGATAAAAATAGTGTTTTAGGAATTCGTATGAATAATGGAAATTGTATTTCTTTAAAATCAACAGATGTTAATACATCTAATGAACTTGGTATATCAAATTTAAGTATTGGAAACAATAACAGGGAATCTAATATACAATTTATAGATTCAATTGTAGAAGAAGAAGAAGAAGAAGATATATCTTTTTCAGATATTAATAATATTTCATCTTCATCAGATTTAGATTCAATGTGTTTTCCTAAAAATTCAAATTTTGGTAGCATATGTAATAAATATCAAGGAGATCAATATGGTGTATCTGAAATTGCACCATGTAATAATAATTCAGGAAAAAAAGTAACATGTAAATTAATGACTTTTAATGGTATAAATTATAAAGATAATAATACGTTTTCTACAAATTGTATAGACAAATCTCTTGATTTTGATACAATGTGTAATAATTATATACCAGAAAGCATACAATCAAATATTGTTTCTAATGGTTATACACAATCATCATCAGGTTTAAAGACAAAATTAATAGGTAAAGATGGTGATTGTTATAATCCAAATGGTAATCCTGATAATTCTAGAGCAAGAGGAATATGTAATGTAAATTTTAATAATGAAATACCTAAAGTTGATCCATTTATTTATAATCAAGACTCTAATGTGTTTACATCTTGTCTTAAAATGAATCCATCTAATTTTATTAATAAATGTTCATCTCTCTTAAATATTGAAAAAAATAATGTTTATGCTGATATTGAAGGTCATGATTGCTTTCCTGGTTATGGTAGAGCAAAATGTGTTGATAAAAAAAAAAATATTCATGTATCTCCTTCTATTAAAAAATTTAAAAAAGATTCAGATTCTAATATTTATCATTTCCCAAATATGTCAATCTAAATATTTTTAAAAGAAATAAAAAAAATGAACTTAAAATAACTCAAATAAATATATATGAAATATGACAACAGTTGATATAAACGATGATTTTAATGAATATGAAATTGATGAAGAATTACAAGATTATTTTAATTTTGTAAAAAATAAAGAAAATGAAAATATACCTGAGCCCACGCCATATTCTATTTCTACGCAATCAGCGTGGTGTTTAATAGAAAAATTAAATAATATAGATCTATCAAAAGTAGTATTAATGATATCTGATATTATAATTCAAAATTTAATTTTAAAAAAAGACGTAGATTGTTTAATTCAGGGTTTAGTGATTGAAAATATGATATTAAGATTTGATGATATTTACTTTAAAAAATATAAGCGAAGATTTATTAAATTTTTTGGCAATACAATTGATCCAAATAATATAGAAGATTGTATTTTTATGCATGAAAATATATATTTACTTCAAAATAAATCTTTAAAAAAACAAGGAAGACAAAAAAATAAAAAAGACAATGAGCATTTTTATAATAGTTGTTCAATTATTATAAAAGGGGGTAAAGATCGTAAAGCGGTGAATATAAAATTATTTAATAATGGACAAATTACATTGACTGGTGCCAAAAATGAAATTGATGGTATAGAAGCATGTAATGTATTATTAAATCAGTTAAAGAAAAATAACGATATTTTTATTAACACGAGTGATGAAGATATTGAAAAAGCAAAAATATCTAATTTTAGAATTACAATGATTAATAGTGATTTCAATACAAATTTTAAAATAGATTTATTAAAATTATTAGATATTTTAAATAATTTGGAAGAAGAACGATTTATTAAATTTAATCCATCTATTTATCGTGGTTTAATGATTGGATTTTTATGGAATAAAGATAATGAACATCAAGATGGTATTTGTCATTGTTCGAATGAAATAAAATGTAATGGAAAAAAGAAGAAAAAAAAAGATGATAAAGAGAAACCATTATGTAAAAAAATAACGATATCTATATTTAAGAGTGGTTCAGTTATTATTACTGGAGGTTATTTAAAAGAACAAATAGATGATGCATATGCATTTATAAATGAATTATTTAAGAAATATTTTCATGAAATTAAGAAATTATCTATTTTAGATTATCAAAATGATATTGATGAAAGTTAAATATATTAGTAATAATTATTATTTTTTTATTTTTTATTCATTTTTGTTTGAATATTTTCTAAATCATGTATAATATTTTTAATAAGATCCATACATTTCAATAAAATATCAGGAAAATATATTTCTTTTATTTTTAAACTTGCTCTTATTTTTTCTAAATCTTCATCATGAGATGGAGACTGAAGTTTTTTTATTATGTCTAACAAATAATTAAATAATTCAGAACATTTTGTATTTGAAAATTGATTATAATTTAATTTATGTATTATAAAAGGAATATCTATTTGTTTATTTAAATTTAATCCTTCTGATGGTTTTAATGTTTTTATTATATTCTTCATAAATTCAAGCAACCCTATTGTTTTTTCATATTTTTTTTCTTCAAATTCTTGAATAAATATATCGTAATAAGCCTTATCATATTGAGTTTGTAAATCATTTACATTTATTAATACTGGTGAGTAAGATTGAATTTCATTAATAAATTCATCACCACCAATTTGTTTAGCACATTCTAATATTTTTTTTTGAGTTTCTGAAAATATAACTATTTTTTCAGATTCGTTTTCTTCACAATTAGCCATATCAACATTTAATTGATGAAATTCATTAAAAAGTTGATTCTTTAATATAGAAATATCTTCTTTTTTCCATTCTTTAAAAAAACATATAAATTTAATAAGTTTAATCTTTAACAGTTCTTCATTTTCAATTTCATTTTCTATTAAATATAAAGCACTTTCATATACTTGTTTATTTGATTCAATGTCTAAATCACCTAATGTATCATTTGGTACTTTATAAATAAGAAAAATAGATAATAAATCACGAGCATTTAAATAACTATCACATTCAAGTTTTTCTATCATTTGTTTTCCTAATTCTATATTATTTTTTTTCATTAAATCTTTTATTATAACATCAAATGTATTTTTATTTTTAAAATTTGATTTAAGTTCTTTGAACTCATTCATTATAAACTTTTGATTATAAAATTTATATTATCTATTTTTTTAAAAAGAATTTAAAATTGATTTTTTTTTAATAAGACTATAAATTAAGCCATGAAACTTATATATAGCATTAGTCAAATAGCGATCTTAACAGGTCATAATACATTCCAAAATCAAAGAGATTATTTGATACAGTTTTGGAAAAAAACAAATAAAGATGATTTTTTAAAATATCAAGAATTAGCAAAATTTGAAATAAAAACAGATAAAACAGTTTTTGAAAATATTTCAAAAAAAAATAATTTAAATTTAAAGGATGATTTATATAAATGTTATAATTCCAAAAATGTAAAAGATTTAGATAAAGCAAAAGAAAATTTACTTAAAAAAGTTGATACATTAAATGAAAAAGAAAAAAAAGAAATAACTGAATCCATTAAAAATTTATCAAATACTAAATTTGGTGTTAAAAATGAAGATGATATTACCAAAATTCTTGAACAAAAAATGAAATGTGTCATAAAAAAAGATAATCTATTTATCAAAAAAAATATAATTGAAGATAAAGAACATGATTTTATTATTCAAATTGGTGGAAAAATAGATGGTATTCGTAGCACTGATGGAGCCATTATTGAAGTTAAAAATCGCATGAAAAAACTCTTTTTTGAATTACGTGATTATGAAAAAGTACAACTTATGTCTTATTTATACTTATTTGGTTCATCAAAAGGATTTTTAGTAGAAGCATTAAAAGGTAAAGATAAAACAGAACTTAATATTATTGAATGCCCATTTGATGAAGAATTTATGAATAGTATTATTCAAGTATTAGGTCGATTCAGTATTTACTATACACAATTTATTCAAAATCATGATCTAAAATTACAATGTCTTCAAAATGAAGATTTTGTATTAAATTTTTAACTATTAAAATCTATTTTTCTTATACATTTAATATCTGTGAAATTCTATAATTCATAAATATTAATTATTTTTAGTGCGTTTAAATTTAAATAAATTAACTTAAAGAATAAACGCACAATATAATTTATAAAGATGTCAAATAAAATAGTTGAAGCAAAAACTGTTCAAACAGGTGCAATAAAACAATGTAATGAAGCATTGAAAGAAATTTTAACAGATGCAAATATTGAATGGAGTGATAAAGGTCTAAAAATTATTACACTTGATCCATCAAATACAATTTTAGTTCATTTAAAACTTGAAAAAGAAAATTTTGAATATTTTTATTGTAAGCATAAAATATTTGTTGGTATTAATGTACTTAATTTATTTAAACTACTCCGTACATTAACAAATAATGATGCACTAACTTTATTTATTGAAGAAGATAATATTAATCAATTAGGTATTCGTATTGAAAATGGTGAAAAAAATACTTTAACAACCTATTATTTAAATCTTATTGAGGTTGATGAAACATCATATCAAATTCCGCCTGCTCAATTTGAATCAATTATTACGATGCCAAGTGGTGAGTTTAATAAAATATGTCGTGATATGTCAAATCTTACTGATATTATCGAAATTAAAAGTGTAGGTAGTCAATTGATTTTTTCTTGTAAAGGTGATTTCGCAACACAAGAAACAATTATGGGTGAAACTGATAGTGGTCTTACATTTGTTAAATCATGTGGTGAAGAAAATATTATTCAAGGATATTATAATCTTAAACATTTAGTACTTTTTACAAAATGTACAAATCTATGTAATTCCATTGAAATGTATATGAAAAATAATTTCCCAATAGTCATTAAATTTACTGTTGGATCTCTTGGTAATCTTAAACTTGCTTTAGCACCTAAAATTGAAAATTAAAAAAAAATTGATTTTTTTTTTATTAAAGCATAATTATCAAAATAAGTAAAAAGA
>Ga0209533_1003931_pt1 | contig 13014 bp, 5 predicted proteins | sample COG_04_FD_184748 | JGI IMG/M metagenome (GOLD analysis project Ga0209533, IMG submission 184748) | Pelagic Microbial community sample from North Sea - COGITO 998_met_04 (SPAdes) (version 2) | ecosystem: Environmental > Aquatic > Marine > Neritic zone/Coastal water | place: Helgoland, sampling... | reverse complement strand
TCATTATTATTATTATTATTATTATTATTTTTATTTTTATGACTATATTTTTTAGATTTATGTTGTTTATTAGGAGATTGTGGAGATAAAGATTTAGAGCGATTTTTATATTGCGAGTTGGTGCGTTTATTACCAGGATTAGTATCATTCATTTTCATTGGGTCAGCCATATATGTTTTTTCAATAAAATTAATTATAAATTGAAAATTTTCCCAAGTATAAAATATTTTATTTTGTATGTAATTTAATCTACATCTTTGTTCTGTAATAATGGGTTTAATTACATTAGATAAATCTTCTATAGTTTGAAATTCTTCTTGATTTTTAAAAAAATCTGATTTTAATATATTTGGTTTATCATATTTAATACAAAAACATTTAATTAATAAATTACTAATTATATTTAAAACATATCCTGGATAATTACTATCATAATATATAATAATTTCATCAGCAACATATTTTATTATTTTATTTATAACATAATGTAAAATAGTTGTTGCTTTAGATTTTTTAGGTTTAATATTAGTTTTAAATTTAATATTACTAGTATTAGATTTAGAATCACTAGATTGAGATTTAGTATCACTAGATTGAGATTCTGTTGTTGTAGATATTATACTTTCGTGTAATTCATTTTGTATTTGTTGAAGTTCATTTGAATTATGTAATATAGTAGTATCAATGGTAGTTTCATTTTCAATTTCATTCTCATTCTCATTTTCAGTTTTATTTTCATTCTCATTTTTAGTTTTAGTTTCATTCTCATTTTCATTTACATTTTCAATAATTTCTATATCATCACAAAAATCAAGAGTAGCACGAATACGTTTTATTTTATAATTTAAATCTAATTTATTTTTTATAGATTTATCTTTATTATTAAAACATGAAAGAATATTTTTTAAATTCTTATTGTTATTTATATATTTATCTTTATTTGTATAATTGTTATAAAAGTTTGTATTACCAGTATTATGAATATTATTATTATTATTATTATTATTATTATTATTATTTGAAAAATCATTATTATCATTATTAAAAAATTCTTTATCAGTATTATTTACATTTTCATAGTTATATTTAGAAGTCATTTTATGTTCTTCTTCTTTCATTGATTTATAAAAGTGTTTATTATTTGTAATGATTTCATCTAATTTAACAATAATTTCAGAGAATTTATTATCAAAATTATTATTTATAAGTGTTTCAGCATCATTTAAAATTGTATCATAACATTCTAGTTTTAAACCATAATAAATCATATAAGAATGTTTAAATGCATTTGTAATTATATTAATAATATTTTCTTTATTGGTAATTATTAAATTTAATATTTCACATTCTGGTATTTTAAATCTAATTAATCTTTCAAAATCAGTATCTTTTAGTATAAAATGAAAATCATTAGTATCATCAATTATTTTGTTATATATTCTTGTAGTATAATCAGTAATTTTATTATAAATTTTTAAATTACAGTGTAATATTTTATGATATTGTATAGATATAAAACATAATTTATTAATATTGTCATATTCATCTTTAAAAATAATATGTTTAATGTTTTTATAACATCCAATAACAATATCTCTAAATATTTTATAATTATTATATACTAGATTTATGTTAAAATAATTATAAAATAATTGATTTATTAAATCTTGTGATATAAAATTTAATTTTATAATATCATTATATGTTTTTATTAAATTTTGGTCTTTATTATAAGTTGATTCAATGTTATATTGTTTTTTTTCTAAACCAATTAATTGTGCTTCTAAATAATTATTAAGTTTTCCATAAATTTTAATTTCTTTTTCTTTCCTTTCTTTTTCATGTTTCTCATTTTCTATATTATTAATGTTATTTTTTTCATAATTGTAGTCATTATTAATATTTAATGTTTCTTGTTTAATAATATTAATAAGATGCCAAAATCCTTGTCTATAAACAAAAACATTAGCACCATTAATACAATCTGGTTTTTTATAAATATCAATAAATTTAATAGATATATTTAAACTTACAGAATCATTAGTTGTAGATGATGACCCTAATGATAAACCATAACTTTGGGCTTTTAAAAAAAGTTTTTTTTCTAATTGATTCGTGCGATTTATTATAATTTTAGTATTATAAAGTTCTATTAAATTTAAGCATCTAGCATCTATTAAAAATTTTAAATCTATATCAGAATGAAATTCTTCTTTAGAAATAAAAAAATCATTTTCATTTTCAACAAGTTCAGTAATATAATATTTATTTAAATTTAAGTTATGTTGATAATTAGAATATTTAAACATTAAATCTACTTTATTATTTTGTGTATGTTGTTCACTACTTGAGCCACCAACAGAACCACCACCAGGAATACTAAAATCAACATTAATCGTAGATTTATTATCTTGACTAGAATCATATTTAATTTTAATTTCTTCTGCACCTAATTTCTCAGCAATTTGGCAAAATGTGCGTAATTTATATTCCATTTTTTTTATTAAATAATTATCAAAAGACATAAATAATTCTTCTTGGGCAAATGAAATTTTTTTATAAAGTGTATTAGGTTCAATGACGTGTTCTAAAAAATAAATCATTTTTAATTTTTTAATTTTATTTTCTTTTGCTAATTCTTCTTTCTCCTCATCTGTTTTTAATTTTATATCATAATTAAACATATCAATACGATTTAATATTTCTTGTTTATCATAGTAATGTAAATAAACGACATTGTATTTATTAAAATACTTTAATAAATTATTACTACTAAAAAATCTTAAATATTTGTATTTTACAAATTTATAGGTTAAAAATATAACATATTCAGAGTGTAATAATTTTTGTATATTTTTATTATAATAAGCATCTGTCCCTTTACAATCTTCATCTTTAATTTCAATTTGTTTTTTTTTGTGTGTTTTATTTAGTGTGAATTTCATTTTATAATATATATAAAGTATATTACTTATTATATATGAATATATTATGAATATAGTATAAAATGAAATACACAAAAAAAAATAAAAAAAAATATAATTTAACAATTATAATTAGTAATAGAGTTTTCTATATTACTATATGACATTCTTTGTTTACCTAAATTTTGTGAAAAACAATACCAATTAGTAATAGGTTGTAATATTTTCCAAATCATATCAATTGCATAAATATGGTGCTTTTTTGTTAAATTTAAAAAAAACAAATCCCAAGTATATAAATCAATAAATATATTATACATTTTTTCATTAATAATATATCCTGATGTTGTTTGTGCTTCAAGAACATTATTTAAAAATCTATATTGACTATTATGTTTGCTTTTCATTAAATTATAACTTAACATACATATATCAAAATTAACATTTGATTTAAATAATAAGTCTATTTGTTCTTCAAATATATCTTTAGAAACTGTAAAAGTAAAATCATCTTCTAAAATTAATATATTTTTATAGTTTTTATGTTTAGCCATTTTAATAATTTCTAAATGTGACATCATACAACCTATATATCCATACTCTTTATTAACAATAGCATTAAATCTTTCATACTCTATATTAAAGTTAGTTAATTCAGTTTCTATTTCTATTTTTCTATCTGTGCGTGATTCTAAATTTATATATATTACTTTATCAACATAATTATGAATATTGCTTTTAGATTTTTTTTTTTCTGTTTTTTTATTAATAATATTTTTTAAAAATAGAACATTACTATCTTCAAGAGTAATATTATTTTTATAGAATGAATCCATAATAGATTTAGCACATATTAATGCTAAATCATGTCTATTTTTCTTTAAGGCTTCTTCTACATAAAATAGAATAATACAATTGACATCATCTATTATTTCATGATAATTTATAAGTATAGAATAATAATCACCATAATATATAGTGCATAGTTCAGGATATTTATCATAAAATAATGTTAATATTTGTTCTTCTGTATGTCCTAATTTTTTATGTAATAAATCATAAAATAAATTCATTATATTATTGTAAAATATATCTACATAATTTTTATCTACTGTAAAACAACCAGCAGCTATACCACAAAAAGCTATATTATTATTTAATAATTTTAGTATTTCTTCATTATTTCTATAATGAATATAACATAATGATACCTTAGGATTAGGATTATTTAAAATTTTATTTATTGAAGTATTAAATTTTCTCATTATATGACTGCCTGCAAAATCAACCCATACATAATAATCTGTATTAAAAAAATTATATATCTTAGATATATATATAGAAATAATTTTAAAAATACATATTATATAATAGGATGGTGTATCACTACTATTTTTATAATAATCTATATTTTTTCTATTATTAATTATAATATCTATATTTTCTTTATAAAAATCATATTCTGTAATATTTTTAATAATATATTTAGTTAAAGTGTTATCTTTTACATAGTTATCTCTTATATTTTTTATAGTAATATAATTAGTTTCATCACAAAATATAACCATTGGATTTTTTAATTGTAATGTTTCTATTCCTTTTTCCATATAAAATGTTTCATCTTTAATTGATTCAGTACTATCTTTTAGTTTTGTTAAGTTAAAATAAAATGTTACAATCGTTGATTTATATTTATTTTTATAATCAAAAGTAAGTTGATTATTAATTAATTCATTATTAATTAATTCATTATTAATTATAGTTTTTTTGTTTTCAAAATAATTAAAAGGAACATCTAAAATACTATTATTATGATCTGATTTATACGTTAAAACATTCCAATTATATATTTCTTCCAACCAAGCCCATACATTAATTTCCCATGTTATTGTATTATTTTTATTATTTTTATTATGTATAAAATTATATGTTAAATTCATTAGTAATAAGTGCATATCTAAAATAGATTGACTATCACCTATAAAAAAACTACCACAAAATCTCCAATTTATAGTATTATATATAGTATTATTATTAATAGTTTCTTTTGATATTTCTTTTGACCAACAACTAGGAAATAATAATAATGATTTAATTAATTTATTTTGTTTTAAAGTATATAATTTATTAGTGATATAGTCTAAATTAGAGATCATATGACATATACTAAAATCAATCCACGCAAAATGTTCTGTATTAAAAGGATTACTTATGAGTGTTTTATAAACAAATTCACTTTTTGCATTTTGTAAAATCATATAATTTACTGTATCCTTTTCAATATTACGATTTGTTGGTAAAGTTGGATTTAATCTTTTAATTAGTTTATAGGTTTCTAAGTCTTCTAAATTTATAATCGGCATTAATTTAACATTTTCAAATTCATTTTCAAGTTCTTTTCCAATATTTTCATAAGTAGATGAAACATAAAGACATATAGCAATACCACTTTTAGCAAGAGTTTTAAAATGTTTAATTCTTACTTCTGGTGATTTATCTTTGCTACGGTCTTCATTTAAATTAATAAATGCTGTTGTAAAAGTGAGAGTTGGTTCTGGCATACTTTATGATTTTGATAAAACTATTTTTATAATTTTATAATTTATTATAATAGGTTAAACATTTTTAAGTTTAATATTTTTATAATTAAACTAGTTAATATATAAATAAAATTCTTTTAATAAAATTATAAATAAGAAAATAATAAAATAATAAATTATAAATTATAAATTATAAATTATAAAAAATGGTTGTATTAGTATGTTGTATTACGTTATTTATTACTTTTATAGCAATATTTTTATTATTAACTTATTATTTTATAAAAAAAAGAACAGTATGGAATGAATTATTTAATCTAAATACAATTATTGAAACAGTTATGGAATTAGTTGTTTGTCCAGAACATTTTATAATATATATACCTGGAATAATATTAGAAACAACAGAATGTATTAAGAAAACACAAATAAATAATGACACAAAACTAAAAATAAAAACAGTATTAACTAAAATAAATCAATGTATAAACAAAATGGAATTAATTGATTATAATAATGATAATTATAATGATAATGATAATTATAATGATAATGATAATGATAATGATATTAAAATTATAAAATGGGTATTACAAGGAACAATGATACATTATAATACAATGTATAGAGAAACTGGTAAATTTTTTAATAAAGTCTCTGGAAGTTATATATTATTAAATAAGAATACAGAAAATAAAAATAATGATAATAATAATAAAAATAAAAATAATGATAATAATTTAATTACATTAGAAAAAATGACAATAATAGAAAATAATATAGAACAATGTAATACTATTTTAAATTTATTAGAATTAATAGATAATAATGATTATGAAAAACTTCTAGAGAAAGAAAATAATTATATTATATGTTTAATAAGTAAATTATTAGAAAGTATAAGAATGTATAAAATAGAAATGTATAAAATGATATATTTTTAAAAAATGAAAAGTATAATTTTAAATTTTTATTTGTAAATAAACAATATAAAGATATTTTATTAAATAAATTATATTATATATTAAAATAAAAATATAAAAATGGAGGGTATTTATTTAATACATACACGTGAATTATTTACATTAAAAAAAGAAATATATAAAATAGGAAGAAGTAAAAATCTAAAAAAACGTGTAAAACAATATCCAAAAGATTCAAAAATATTACTAATAAAATATTGTAATAATTCTAAACTATGTGAATCAAAAATAATAAAATTATTTAAGGTAAAATTTATACAAAATAAATATTATGGTAATGAATATTTTGAAGGTTCTAAAGAAGAAATGATAGAATTAATATGTGAGTTTATTAATTCAAATAAATATAATATTTTAAAGACTAGTTTTATAAATAAAAATAATGAAAATAATGAAAATAATGAAAATAATGAAAATAATAAGATAATAAAAAATAAAAAAGTAAGTAAAAATGTTAGTATACTTAAATGTCCTAAATGTGAAGATATATTTAAATATCCAAGTTTAATAAAAAGGCATTTAAAAACATCAGTTAGATGTTGTATTCCTGATGAAGATATTGATAAAGTTGTAAATCCTAATAAAAATAAAATATCGTGTTCAAAATGTAATAAATTATTTACAAGAAATTCATCATTAATTAGACACAATAAAGAAAGTAAATGTAGTAAAAAATAAGTAAAAAATATAAATTAATATAATAATCTATAAATAATATATAACTAAATAAGTCTATAAATTTATCTCACAACTCTTCATCTCACACCTCTTCATTTCACAACTCTTCATCACTTCGCACTTTTTGAAAGATGAAATAACTATTGAATTTAGCCCAAGTCATAAGTGCGTCTTCTTCTTTTATTTTTTTAGCATTTTCCATTGCAATTTTATTACCATCGGTAGCAAATTTTGAAAGCATATTACCAGGTTCATCTAAAAACCCTCTAAATTCTATTAATTTAAGATTATGTTGTTTTGCTTTTTCTTCTAAATAAGAGATGCTTACTAAATTTTCAGTAAAAGGAGTAGCAAATGTTTCAAAGAAAACTTCAATTTTATTTCCAACAGTAATTGTTTTATAATCATCGTCATCATCACTGAGTTTTTTAATATAAAATACATTTTTACCATTAACTTCACCTTTAATTTCACTACGATTACCTATTTTGTTTAATATTTCCATACCGTCTAAACAAGTGCCAATAAAATAACCTTGGTCGAGTAAATTTTCACTAACATTTCTAAGAAAATTATCTAATGAGGTTTCATCATTCATCATATAGTGAATAGCATACATACAGGTAATTAAATCATAACCATCTAATCCAACACCTTCCATTTTACGTAATTTAGTAGTATTGCCTTTTGCTCTACCATATAAAACATCTAAATAATATTTATTAAGATTGTCAAATACACAATCACCATTGGCAATATTTTTAGTTCCTGTTCCATTAATAAGAATAACTTTATCAGCAAATCTAGAATATTGAGAATTATTATGTAATAAAGTCTGTTCCATAATACGTGTTGCTGCACCTTTCTCTGAATTATTAAGATTATGTTCATTAATATCAATACCTAATACATGATTTACATCATTTTTAATGTATTTATCTAAATCACCAAATTCACCTACTGCCAAATCAATAACATTTGGTTTAGTATAACCTGTTAATGCTCTATTAATTAAATAGCGTTTTACAAAATTATTGAATTTATTTAAAGGTCCTGCTGATAAATTAGTTTTATCAAGAGCACTATAATAATCTTTTGTTTTTAATTCTTTTTCAATAAGAGCACTCGTTTCTTTTATATCACGACTATCACTACCACGACCACCACTACCACGTTCAATACCACTATCATTACTAATTAATTTATGTTTAGTAATAGGATTATTAATTAACATCCATGCGGCATTTGCTGTAAGATAAGCATTAGGTTTATCTTTATCTGTTCTAATACGTATAGGCACCCATCTATAATCAATATCCTTACTTAAATTATAAGAACATTCACAAATAACATTATCTGTAATAATACTTCCATCACTACAAATAATATTATCATTACCATCAACTTTAAAATAGGCTTCTCCCATTTGATTTGTTTCATCTCCTTCATTATCATAAGAACCAATAAAAGGCGTTGTTGATAAAAATTTCATTTCACTTGGTAAATTAGATAATTTTTTACCAGAATTAATAAGATAGAAATTTAATCTATTATGGTCTTTTCTACTATTAGGTGTATGATAAATAGATGTTAATAAATTTATTTTAACATATTTACTTTCACCAAAATAAGAATAGGCTGGTTTATTTGTTTCTATATCTTTAATAATTTTAATTTTAAAATCAATTGTAAGATGGTCTTGTGCTTTCCATTTATAATTATTATTCCATCTTTTACCTTTTGAAACAAATGGATTTGCAATATAACTATCCATCGTTGTTTGAAATACTGCTAAATTATTAGGATGAAAAACAAGCCCATCTGTTTTATAAGGAAAAAGATGCCCGACATCTAATAAGCCACCATATTTAATATTCATTTTATTAAGTATGTTTTTACAATTTTCATTCATAAGTGATGGTTTGCCTTTAAGCATAGCACGTTCATATCTTTCTGGTGTATCAGAAAGCATATATTCTTTTTTAAATAATAAGAATGGTAATTTACTATTTAATTGTGTAATATTAGTGCTTTCAGTAAATGCTTTAATACTATTTAATATAGTATCATATCTACCATTAGAACCTCCTTTTTTACTAAATAAGAATGGTTTAATTATAACATTTTCTCCTTTGTAAATATAAGAATCGAATATGTAAAAATGATTTAATAGTTTATTTTCATAAGAGCGACTAATATATTCACCATCTAAAATAGTATTGGCGAGTGCGGGTATGATAACACCAAAATATTTAATTTGTGATGTAGTCTCACGGCTTATACCATAGGCTTTACCTTGTTCGTTAAAGAATAATAAATTACGGTCACCATCTGTTTTGTCAGTGACTAAATAATTAATATGTATATTAGTATTTATTCTTGGGTCAGGAATGGCTGAAGGTGGAATATGGTCAGCATTTGTATGTAATAAATCAACAATGAGAGGTCCAAAGAAAATATTATATTTTAAATTAGATATAATTTTATATTTCAATTCGGCAAGTTTTTTAGCACCTCCAATTTGGTTCATATCTTCATCACCATTATCTTCATTGTTATCATCATCGTCATTATTATCAACATTACCTTCATTATCATTACCTTCATTATCATCACCATCACTTCCGCTTACACTTTTCCTTCCACCGTTCATAACACTAGTATCTTCACCATTCATATCATCATTATAGTTTGTAATATTAGAATTATCTTCATCATCAATAGTATGGTGTCCTGAAACAATTTGTGTTCCTCCAGACATAATGGTTTTATCATTTATCTTTTCTTCAAAATTAATATCATTGTCTTCATTTAAAGAATACATATCATCACCACTAGCATCACCACTAGCATCACTTACACCACTTACACTATATCCCCCTTTTTGTTTAGGTAAAGATGATTTAGGTTTAGTTTTACTTTTACTCACTTTTTGTTGTGCTTTAAAATTGTGTTCAAGCATTTTCTCATCAATACTATTTTCAACAACTTTTAAAAATTGGTGTTTAACAGTTAATAATTCATCATTACTTAAAATATAGAATGAATTTTGAAGACATTGTAAAATAGTTCCAATTTCTTTAAAGAAATTTACAAATTCAGTTTGAACATAATCTTTACGTTCAGTCATATTTTTAAATGTAGGATTAGTATGGTGTTTATTTTTTATATATTCTACTTCAACTTCATAATGAGGTAATTCATGAAATACATTACTTTCTTTTATCGTTTTAAAATAATTCATTGAATTTTTTATTTTAACTAATTCGGTAGGTTTATCTTTTACAGAATTCCACCAATTTATAAAGGTCATTTTACTATCTTTTGGTTTTTCAACATCTCTTTGTTTATTTTGTTCAATGATTTCTTTGACTGTTAAGAAATGATTATCTAGCAATGTGCTATTTTTTACAATACTGATATCAATTTGAAAATCATTCGTTTTCTTTTTAAATGAGAATATTTTTTTATATCTATATGTTTTAGGTATATCATTAATTTCTCGTAAAAGTTCATTAATACGTGCTTCATCATTATTAAAATTATGTTCCTCTTTTAAATTAAATTTTAAATTATAATTAGGTATAGCCACACGATTTAAACCTTTAGGTGAAGTTTTGTATTCAAAATCAATACTATTACGTATTAAACTAAGATTTTCATTATTACAATAGTTTTTAATTGCTCCAGAGCCTTTTATTAAAATACGTATATTATTGAATTTTTCATTATCACGAGGTAATTGTATAGTTAATCTTTCAGTTGTATTAGAGATATAATTAGGATTATTTTTATAACGTTTTAGTAATGACATAAAATTATCATTATTAATTTTAGGATTATTATTATTAATTACATTATCATAAAATAAACATTCTAATTCATAATCTGATTTACTAATAGAACTATTGATAAGTTCTAATATTTTATCTTTTTCACCAGTTTTTTGATTTAAGTGTATCATCCTTAATCTGTTTAAGTATATAAATTATAGTATATAAATTATAGTATATAAATTATAGTATATAAATTATAGTATATAAATTATAGTATATAAATTATAGTATATAAATTATAGTATATAAATTATTTATACTCTTTTATAATATATAGATATAAATATCTATTTTTATATAATAAAAATTATTAAATAATATTATTTATATTTTATATAGTTTAATATTTATTATATATTAACTATAAAATATCAATTTTTTATATAGTATAATAAACTATATAGTATAATATATAAATATGTATACTTATAGATAAAATTGATAAAAAATTGAAATTAATTATTATTAAATATGTAAATTATTAAAATTTTATAACTAATATTAATTGTTATATTTGTAAGTTAGTTAAATATGAGTAAAAATAGTGATGAAAAATCAGAAGAGAATGATAATAATAAAAGTCTTTATAATTTAGCACTCTGTTATGATATAGGTAAAGGAACTGAAAAAAATTTAGATAAAGCATTTGAAATTTATACAAATTTAGTTAATAGTGGATTTAATAATAGTTTGTATAATTTAGCATTATGTTATTTATATGGAAAAGGAACTGAAATAAATTTAGAAAAAGCATATGAATTATTTATAAAATCAATAAAAAGTAACACCCAAAACAGTGGAATGAGTCAATGTAGTGTAGGTGAATGTTATGAAAATGGATACGGTGTAGAAACACATATAGATAAAGCAATAGAATATTATACTAAATCAACTGAAACTGGTTACGCTCGTGCTTATTTTAAGTTAGGAGAGTGTTATTACAAAGGAAAAGGAGTGGAACTAAATATGAATAAAGCATTTATATTGTTTAAAATATCAGCAGATAAAAATTATAATATTGGTCAATATTGTTTAGGATTGTGTTATAATTTGGGTGAAGGAACTGAACAAAATTTAGAAAAAGCATTTGTATTATTTAAAAAATCAGCAGAAAATAACTATGATTATGCTCAATATAATTTAGGAAATTTGTATAAATGTGGTATCTTAACTAAACAAAATTTAGAAGAAGCATTTAAATGGTTTAAAATAGCGGGAGAAAATGGTAATAAAGAAGCGCAACAAAATGTAATAGATTGTTATACATTTGGTAAAGGAACTAAACAAAATTTAGAAGAAGCATATAAATGGTATATTAAACATACACATAATATTAGTAATAGTAAATTAGTTAAACTATTTTCAATAGAAGAATTTAAAAATAAAATAAAAATTATTCACGAAAATAATAATAAAATACTATTAGCAAAGTATACAGATAAATTAAATAATTTAGTAGAAACATATAAAGATGATAAATCATTAATGTATAAGAATAAAAAATATATAAAATATAATTACAATATTGGTATTTTATACTATAGATTAAAACAATTAGAAAATTCTTTTAATTATTTAGAAGAAGCAGCATATTTAAAGTATTCTTTAGCACAAAAAGCACTTAGTTGTTTCTATAAAAAAGAAAAAGACTTTTTATATAATGAAAAAGGTATATCATATGATGCAATTAATGAATTTGTATCAACGTGGTATTATTTATCAAAAGGAATTGTAAATATTGATTAATCATTTATTTAGTATTTATTTAGTATTTATTCGCTATTTTTTTTTAATTTTATAAAAAATTGAAAAATAAATATTAATAATTAGAATTATAAAAAATACACATTTAAACTATTTAAATTTTAAAAATATTTAATTTTAAAACAGTTTTTAGTTTTAGTTGAAAAAATGAATTTATCTAGTGAAGAAGTTAAAGATTTATTAGAAAACGCAATATTGAAGGGTGATCCTGAAAGTCAATTTCAATTAGCCGAATATTATAAATATGACATTAAAAAACCTGAAATAGCTTTTAATTGGTATAAAAAAG
>Ga0209533_1003927_pt1 | contig 13023 bp, 13 predicted proteins | sample COG_04_FD_184748 | JGI IMG/M metagenome (GOLD analysis project Ga0209533, IMG submission 184748) | Pelagic Microbial community sample from North Sea - COGITO 998_met_04 (SPAdes) (version 2) | ecosystem: Environmental > Aquatic > Marine > Neritic zone/Coastal water | place: Helgoland, sampling... | reverse complement strand
AGTAAATTTAAAAGATATATCGATAAAAAAGACAATAATAAAGTATTAAATAAAATAAAAGATGAAATCAAATTAGTATTATTTAATAATAGGGAAATGGTTGATAAAAAACAATGTTTATAGACCACTATTGCGTCATAATTTGTATATTAAATTTAAATATTACATGTTTTTACATTAATATGTATGTTTTTAATACAGTTTTATATATAAATAAATTTTGTATATATGAATGATGAAAATAGATTTTCAATAGTTCTATTAGAGAAAGATATACTTGAGTATAGAGAGTTTAAGAATAAATATAATAAGTACGAGAAGAAATTAACGAGTTTGTTTAGTTTATTATACAGATCTAGTTATGAAGCGAAGCGTAATTATTATTACAATAAATATCTAAAAAAGATGAGATATTTGGAAAAGAAATATAGATGTAATAATATATATACAGAATACCACTCTCAATTAGAAGGTTCTAATAGCTTGCCATCATATGTAAATACTGGATATAATTTAGCCGAAGCAGTAATTGTGCCTGAAGCGAGTGCACCATCATATAATTTGACATAAAAAATATGTTTAAAAAAATAATATATAATTTTTTTAAATATCTTAAAATAATTTACAGAACTCTACATCATTTTCAACTAATGCATTTTGTAATATATCATATATTGTATCAACTGGTTTAACTTCAAAATCATCTCCTTCTGGTGATAATCCATCTTTTCTAATTTTAAATAAATCTTCTTCATTTTCTCTAGGAATTAATGCGAGTGTTACTCCAGCTTTTTTAGCTCCACTTAATTTTGATACTAAACCGCCAATTTGTTTAATATTACCATTTAAATCAATTTCTCCAGTCATTGCTACTGTATGTTTTACAGGAATACCACTTAATTGAGAAAGTATTGCTAATGTGATTGCTCCGCCAGCAGAAGGTCCATCTTTAGGAGTAGCTGCATCAGGTGTATGAATATGTAATCCCCATGCTCCATTGTCTTTCCAATCATCTTGTATTTTCTTTTTAATTTCTTGTGGTAATAAATTCCATGCAATAGTTTTTGCACATTTCATTGATTCTTTCATAACATCACCTTGTTGACCAGTTAATTCTAAACTGAATTTAGTTTCAGAATGTGTTTTACCTGCTTCAATAATAGTTAATCCACCGACACCCGCAGTTGTTGCATATAATCCATTAACAAGACCAACTCCAGGACTTTTAGCAATTTTCTTAAATGTAATTTTAGGATTAGATGATAATATTTCATCCATTTTTTCTTGAGTAATATTATATGGCATTTTGATATCTTCCCCATATAATCTTTCTAAATTAATAATTCTTAAAATTTCAACAATCTTTTCTTTTAATTTTCTAACACCTGCTTCATAAGTATAAGTTTCAATTAAATGTATAATATCGGCATCAGACATGGTCATGTCATTCTTTTTATATCCAAGATTTTCAAGAATTTCTGGAAATAAGAAATCTTTAACAATTTCTATTTTATCTTTTGTTATTAGTGGGTTAATTCTAATTTCTGTAATTCTATCTCTTAAAATAGGGTCAATTAAACTAGTATCATTATATGAAAATATAATTAATGCTTTAGATAAATCGATGTCTACGCCTGCGAAATATTTATCATTAAATGTATCATTTTGTGTTTGATCTGTAATATGAGTTAAAATACCTATTAATTCTTTACCATGTTCTGTATGACTAATTTTATCAACTTCGTCAAAGAAAATAATAGGATTCATACATTTAGAATCCATTAATACATCCATAATTTTACCCCATATAGCTCCGACGTATGTATATCCGTGACCTTCTAACACTGATCCGTTAGTAGAACCGCCCAATGGTATAAATGCAAAAGGCCTTGCTTCTCCGTCAGAATCTTTTAAACATTTACATAAGCCTCGTTTTGCCAAAGTTGTTTTTCCTACACCAGGTGGACCTTGAAATCCTAAAATTGCACCAGTAGTTTTACCACTAATCCATTGGCCAATTATACTTTCGATTTGTTTTTTACCTTCGTCGTTTCCATATACTGCTGTATCTAGTATAGACCGTACATTTTTAATATAATTTTTTCGATTAACTTTATATTCACTCCATTCAGTTGTGAGTAAATTGACATGTTTCATCATATTTTTTTGATTATCTAAATCATCCAGATTAAATTCAGTAGAATTACCAGTACATTCATTTAATATATTAATATAACATTCAATTTCATAATCAGTACTTGGTACTCCTAATGCATGTAATCTTTCATATAAAAGAACATTATTACTCTCTACAAAACTATTAAATTTTTCAACTTTAGAAATAAAATCATATATAAATGACATAATGGCATTTTCTTTATAAATACCAAATGGAATTTTTAAAAATCCATCTAACCATGCTTGTGCTTTATTATCACCTCCTCCACCTCCGAATAAACCGCCTCCGCCACTTACGGCTTTAAATTTTTCCATTCCTTTCCCCTTTATAGTATCTGTAGTATTTAACATAGTAATACGTTTGTCATATGGGATATCTTCTTCTGTTATATTTTTTAATTTCTTTACTTCTTGATTGAATTCTTCAAATGCAACATCAAATAATTTTTGTACAGAAATATGTAAACTTAAATACAATTGTTTTGCTTTGGTTGCATCATCTTTCTTTAATAATACATCATATAATAAACTCGCTAATCCAGCAGATCTAGGATCAGATAATATTAAGATTGTAAGTATTTCTCTTTGTTTTTCAAAATTAGAATTAGAAAATGTAAATAATAAAGAACTTAATGACATGGATTTATAATATGCATGTTTTGAATTTGCATCTTTTACCATCTCTTTTAATTCGTCGGAAGACAATACAATAAAATTTCTTAAACTGATCTGTTTTAAGTATTTATTTTTAAAAATATCAGACATTACTTCTAATTTCAATAATTCATTTACTTCTTCACTTTTTGGAGTAAATAATTTGTTATCTCTAATAATATTCATATTATCATTTTTGAAATATCCACTTAATGACATCACTTTTTTATTTATGTATACGTATAATCTTGCTCCATGGATTTCTTCGATAATATTATGTTTTTTAGCAAGTAATTTTTTGAAAAATATATGACCATTCTCAACATCGGTAATATCGCTTAAATAATTTATTTTACTTTCAATCATACAAGATGTAGGAATAAATATGTCATTATATAAATTAATATTTTCTAATATTTGTTCGTTCATATCTGATTCCCAGCTTTCTGTATAAAAAAGTTTTAACATATCAATAATAGAACTAGCACTGGATTTTAAAGTAAATTCTTTTAATTCCATTGTTAATTCTGTAATTTTCAATTTCATTTCATAAAAAATATTATCTTCTAAACCTTCTAATTTTATTTCTTTTAACAATACAGTATATTTTTCATACAACTTATTAATATTTGATAAATTTTTATTGTATTCTTCGCTTCCAATTTTTTTTATCATAAAATTAGTTTGAACATTGTTTAATGTACTAATTATTATTTTATACAAAAATAACATTTCATTTTTTAGAAAGTTGTAGAGGTCTAATTTATGTTGAAATAAATTCTTGACGTCTCTTAAATTATCTAATGTTTTTAAATCATCCATATTCTATAATTGATATAATAAAAATAATACGGTTAAATAACGTATTATACAAATTCTTTCTATATCTAAATAAAATTTAATAACAAAATAATAATTTAATAGAAAATATAGATTATTTCTATTAAATTATAGAAATAATCTATAATTGGGTTTAAGATGTAAAACTAGATGTTTTTCCTTATAATACTTAAAGGTGATAAATATATATTCTTATTGAAAAAATTAACAAATTATATAATCAGTAAAATCCGTTTTAATTATTACTTTCATATAATAGTCTAAACGATGAGAATCTAAATTAAATTTTAAAAAATTATAAATGTACGAACTACATATATTTTTATATGGTATAATTTCTTTGTCATCGTTGATCATATATTTATTTTTATAATCACATTGTCTGTTAAAAGGGATTTTTACTAAAAAGTCTTTTTGACAACATAAAGTGAACGAATTCGTTATATATTTATTAAATTGTTCTGCAAAAGTATTATCGCCTATTAAAGGGCATGCGAATGTGATACATTTAATATTAATTTTTTTGTGTAATTTAAAATATAATGCCGAATATTTTGCTATAGCGCCGCCCAAACTATGTCCAGTAAATATTATTTCATCATATGTATCAGCAAATACATCAATAATTAATTCTATTTCTGACTGGAGTTTATTAAAAATATATATAAATCCTCGATGTATATTACAATTCATCTTAATATTATACTGTAAGTTAAAACTCAAACAATTAATTTTATCTATATTACTACTAATACCTGGAAATGAAATATATAATTTATTATTATATATACAATGCAATATATTAGGTAAACCAATGTGTAGTTTACAATTGATTGTTGGTATTATGTTTCTCTGCTTTATATAATAAATTGATTCTTTATTACAAGAAGGTTCTTCTTCTAAATTTGCGTCATCTAATAAAGATAATCTTATATATTCATTATTGGTATATGATAAATTGCAGAAATGTATACATGTCTTTATTAAGTCATTCATTTAATTTTAAAAAGAAAATAAAATGAAAATAATTACAAATTATTTTCAATAATAGTAAATAATATAATATTTATTATATTTGCAATTACAAAATTCATATCAAAAAATTGTAACCCCTTTATTTAGATGTGAATTAAAAGACGGCTCCATTATAATTTATATATAAAAGAATAAATTTAAATTTAAATATAAATCGTCGATTATATTTTATTTACATTTTTGTCCTTTTTCTTCGCATTTTGCTCCTATTTTTGCGGCGGTTGGGTGTAAAAATGGAATTTAAATTTCTATATACTCACCTACATATTGATTTATTATATTTCCTACGTCTTCTACTAAGTATTTTTTACAAATGTTATATATATTTTTGTTTAATTTATTAATATCAACTTCTATGGTAGATGTAGATACTTTAATTTTTTGTATTATATTATTTGCACAAGTAATTTTTGTATATTTATTATCATTATTTAATATTTGTATCGAATATGCGTTTTGCCTAGATTCGCATTTTCGTATATATATTAACTCGCCTTCTATATATTGTTTATCTTTATGATACCCATCTTTATAATAAATACGTGCCATTTTTCCTATGTACATCTCGTTATTTTTATGTTTGGGTAGCCACATTTTATATTGTATAATTATTTTATATAATATAAATAACATTAAATTTCAATTTTTATTTTACTGGAAACGACTAGTAGTTTTTCTTCGCGTTCTTCTTCTAATTTTGCGTCATCTAATAAAGATAATCTTATATATTCATTATTGGTATATGATAAATTGCAGAAATGTATACATGTCTTTATTAAGTCATTCATTTAATTTTAAAAATAAAATGAAAATAATTACAAATTATTTTCAATAATAGTAAATAATATAATATTTATTATATTTGCAATTACAAAATTCATATCAAAAAATTGTAACGTCCACATCTCTTTCATTTTTAATGTATTTACTATAAATGGTATAATATTATTTAAGATTATAACTTTATTATTATTTACATCAGGTCTAATCCATATTCCAGTAATTTTTGGATTTATTTCTAGATACAATACCCATAATATTATTGAAATAGTTAATTTACTCCAAAAATTATATTTAATTTTATCAAAAATATAATTCATAACCATAATTTATATAATATTTTATTTTATCAAAATAAATATATAAAAGTATTTATATATTTATAATAATGGATCAGTTAGAATATTATTTATATAATTGTAACCAGAAACATGACGTAGAAAATAATATAGAAGAAATTGAAATACCCGAATTTACCATAGATCACATAAATATGATTGATATAAAGTATAAAAATATATATCCTCAAGAAAATGAAATTATTTGTCAAGAACAAAATAATATAATCGATGAAAAAGTAGTAAATACAATGAATGATTTATTTGATCTAAATGAGCTATATATGGAACACGTAAATAATATAAAAAAGTTAAAGTGTAAAATGATTGAATATAATTCAATTGGAGAATATATCAAAAATAAAATTCAATTAACCGTGGTCGAAAAAGTAGATGAGTATATGTTGGTAAAAACAAAGAAACTACAAATGTATTACCAAGATATAGTTTCCATTATAGAGAATGATGAAGAGAATTTGAGATCAGTGTCAGCACTACTATTAAATATATCTCGAAATTAATGGACGGTGTATTTTTATATGATTGATATTCCGTATTATATATACTTCGTTAAATATTGCAAATCGAACTCGTTTTAATTTTTTATGCCATTTGGTTATTCTATCATGATATAATAAATTTATTTTATATTTGCCTAAAGTAAATTTATTATCTTTTATTAAATAAAATATATTATTTTTGTTATCGATAATCTACTTAATAAAATATATTTTTGATAAATCTATAATATCATAACATAATGGACATACTCTATTATTTGATTCAATAAACCAATTTAAAATACAATCATTATCAAAACAGTGATTATTTATACATTTAATTATTTTATTATCTACATTATCATGACAAATATTACATGTATGTTCACATAAATTCTCATTCTTATTATCAATTAGGTTTAATGTACTAATATCAATTTCTTTTTTAGCAAATCTTATAATTAATGTATTTTTTACATTAATTGATAAAGTTGCACTTTTAATTATATCATATATTTTATCTTTATTATCTTCATAATCTAATAAATAATCTAAAAAAGTATTATTATTTTTATCAATAATATTTGGATTTACATTAATAGATAATAAATATTTTATAACATCTAAGTTTGGTTTTTTTGTAATACATCCAGAAGCATAATGAAGTGCAGTGAATTTCTCTTCACTTATATTATTTATATCTGCATTATTTGCATGTAAATATTTTATTATTTTTAAATTTAAAACTCCAAAATTGTCACATCCACATGCATAAGAAAATGCACTATCCAATTGTTTATCAATTGCATTTATATTTGCACCATTCGTAATTAAAGTTTCAACTATCTCATAATTATTATACATACACGCATACATTAAGCTTGAATTATCATTTTGATTAACTATATTGATATTACATTTTTTTGATATTAAAAAATTTATATATTCTACATTGTTGTTGTTAGTTGCAAGCAATAATGGTGTAGAACCAAAATTATTTTGTTTATTAATATCATTACAATATGAGAAGATTAATTCATATAATTCATTATTTGAACTATCACAATTTGCCAAATAATGTAATATATTATATTTATATATATCTTCAATTAAAAAATCATAGTCTTTGAATTTTAAATATTTTAATATTTTAATCTTATCTTCTACATTTTTATTTTCAAGTAAAAAGTAAGTTATTAATTTATTTTCATTCTCATATGTTAATTTAAATTTATTTTTTAAAACATATTCGATCATTTCCTCATTTAAGTTATCATTCATAAATATATAATTTATCGGATACGTTTTATTTCTTAAATAAAAATTATGGAATTGCATAAGATTATTGTATGTTTCTATATATTCCTTAATCTTATCTAGTGGGCTACTTTGTAGTACTTTTAAGAATAATATATATTTTTCCAAAATAGTATTTAAATAAAGTTCTATATCATATGTTTTATTTTCAAATGTGCCCAACCCGTCGTATAAAATATCTTCTATTGATTCTATCATTATTTTTATAATAAAATAGATTTTATTGTAAAAGATTAAACTTATATTTAAAGATTATTTTATATATAAGTTTAATGTCATATTATACAGATTTAGGTATATTACCAACTGCTTCTATGGAAGAGATATCAATTGCATATAATAATTTAATGTCTGAAGATATTGATTTAGATGATAAAATCAGATATAATAAATCTTTTGCTACATTGGAGAATTATAATTCAAGAAGAAAATATGATAATTTAATGGAAGCAAATACAAAAGTTGTAACTGCTTATAATAATGAAACATTTTATTCATTTTTAAGTATAAATAATGAATCATCTAATAATGAGCATATTCAAAATAAAAACGATAATATACAAAATAATAATGATATAACAGATATAGATACAGATACATCTAATAATATATTAAATAAGATTGAGAAGTTATTTTTAGATCTCAATATAAGATTAGAAAGTATTGAAACTAAAATTTATAGTAATGAAAAAAATAATAATAATTTTTATAAAGAAAGGAAAAAAATAAATACAAAATGGAATAAAGGAAAAAAGATTGTAAATATTTTGACAGATGTTAATAATAATGGAGATTTAAGTAGAAAATTAAAAACAATTGGTTATGATTCAGATGGAAATGAAGAAATAAAATATAAAACATTTAATAATGATGTATAAATTATAAGTAAGTTAAATATTATTTTATATTTTATAAATATGGATTTAAGTCAATTAGTTTATTCGCCTATTATTAGACCTATTCGAAAACAATATGTTGAACAAATAAAAGTAAGTAAATTTAATTTTAGAGATAAAGGAAAAAAAATTAGTAAAATAAAAATTTAATATTATAAATAGTAAATTTTTATACAACAGTAGTTTGAGTACCAGAATATATACATTTACTTGTATTATCTGATGCATCTAGACCCCAATAACCATATTGAGAAGAATCCTCTCTTAATCGATGACATCCAATACTTCTCATAATTTTCTTTGCAACATTATTTTCCCATTGTATTTTAGCAATATTCCATTCATTTGCAGTTTCTGTTAATTTCGCAAGTTCTGTAGTATATATATTTGAACGGTTAAGATATTCTTCTTGTTGAGAAGAATTGGTTGGTGTAGCAGGACATTCGGGATATATTAAAACAAGTGGACTTATTTTAGTGTATAAATCATATGTTTCTGCAACACCGCTTCTCGCATATACAGCAAGACCAAATGCTGGATGTTTTATTCTACCTGCACTTGCCTCATCAGATGTTGGTAATCCATCATGTGTTTTAAATTGAGGAATATCTGGAGTAGTGGCAATATCTATAAATGCATTATTCTTTTTTGAATAATATGTTGGATTACCATCTACTAATTCAAAATAAGTATCATTTTCTTCTTCAGTAATTTCGCTTATTTTTTTGCTAACGGGTTCTGGGTCAGCAGTTGTTGGAATAGCTCTAATGTAAATATCAATATAATATATATTTTCTTGTTTATTTGTGTCTAAATCTATATTATCTTCGCTTTTAATCGTTGCTAGTACTTTTTTATATACATATTTGTAGTTACTATTTAACTTTTTTTTATCAATAGATCCTGGTTTATATTGACCTTGAGATTCAAGACCATTATTTAGAGTTGATGGATCTTGATTACTTAAATTTTCAACTGTTGGTGATGTAGTATCAGTTATTTGCCATAATTGTTCTCCTGATATTTTGTCTTTTGCCTGAAGAGTATTCGTATATGTATCTATTTTATAAATTGTATTACCTGCAGAATCTTTACTTACAATTCCTTTTAAATACTTATTCTTAATTGAGTCCAGCGTATGACTTGTAAATACAGCCCCATCTGAATTTTCAAATGGTGCTAAAGGAATATCTAAATATTTCTCATCACAATCACCAGGACCACCATCTATTGTTAAATTACAAATCTTTTCACCTGATTCATCTAAACATTTATTGTCTCCATCTTGACTTGCGGTTTTACATGTAGCACTGCTAACATATTTTGCAAATGCTCCACCACATGCAGTAAATGCATTTGTTTCGTATGTTAATGCATCCGTTGTAGAACTTGCTGCACAATAAGAAACAGGTTCTAACCCAGCGTGTTTACATTTATTTTGTGCGGATGATATTTCCGTTTCAGTATAGGGCTCAAAAGTATCACCTCCCGTAAAATTAAATCCAAACTTTGAGGCAACGGCAGCTACTGCATTATCAGTAGCTACAGATACATTTGTTAACACTGTGTCTGCTACATTCTCATATATATTTCCGGCACATTGCCCTGCAGGTACATCATTCGCAGCAGCCTTACCCCAATCATTTAGTTTTAATCTATTATCTTCTGAATATATACCATCAACTGATGTATTTGCATATGTTTGAATACCATCTTCCATACTATTAGTACTATAAGATGCAATTCCTGTTTCTTCTGAAATTGTTTCTTTTAATAAATTACTGAAATTTTCTTCATATGTCATGCAATTTGTTGTTGCAAAATATATAATTGTTACCATTAATGCTCCTTCAAAATTTATTGTACTTAAATATGCTATACTTGCGAGAATTAACATTCGAACTACTGGCATTTTTAATAATTTTTTTATATTATTAGGAATCATATTTGTAAAACATGCGATATATATAACAACCGCTCCTCCAACATACATTCTAGTTTTTTCATCTTGAATTATTGAATTTAAATATTTATCAAACATTATATAATTATATAACATAATAAAAATTATTTACTTAAATTTAATATTATTTATTATATATATTTTTTTATCTAAATAATATTAAATGAATGTTAATAAATGGGGACCAGGCGGTTGGGTATTTTTACACACTATAACATTTAATTATCCATTAAAACCTACTCTCGCCGATAAAGAAAACTATAGAAATTTTTTTAAATCAGTCGGTAATATATTGCCTTGTAAGTATTGTAGAGATTCGTATCAAGTTTATTATTCTTTTTTACCAATCGATCAATTTCTAGATTCAAGAGAAGGGGTTACATTTTGGCTTTATAAAATACATGATCTTATTAATAAGAAGATATATAAAGTAAGTACATCATTTGAAGATGTAATTCGCAAATATGAAGATATTCGCGCGAAATGTGGCAATATGTCGCGCGATGGGGATAAAGATAAAAAATATAAAACATGTCAAGCTCCTATGGAAATAGATCAAGAATATTTACATAATTTTCAAAAAAAAGCATGCACATATGATCCACTTATGAAAGATTTAATTAAAAAATTGTATGCGTCTGATATAAATCCGAATAAAGATGTAAAAAATGAAAATTACAGGATTAATTATACAAAAATACAAAATAATAATATATCATAATATATATGTTTGAAATATATCCAATTTCATTTAATAGAAATAAAGAATATACGAATAAAATTAAATATATAACATACTTCTGTCTATTTATTATATCTATTTTCTTTATTATTTGGTATGTTCGATTCTCTGAACCTATCAAAATTTACAGATCATGATCCCGTTCAATATTATTTATAATTAATTTTAATTTAATTATAAATGGTTAATATATTAAATGGTTACAGTAGGAGGAACTGCCGCTGCATCATTGCGATCATTTGATTTCACTTTAAATCTGTAGAAACTTACATTTCCATTTGCGAAACTCATCTCTTTCTGAGATACAAGCGAGTCGAGACCCTCCTTTGTATCAACTGTTAGATCACCTGATCCCATCAACTTCTTGTTCTTAGTATAGAACTTAAAATATAGAATATCTACATCGTCACATGCTGTTGCAAGTTCTTTAATTGATGTTTTTAGTTCATCATATTCAACATTCTCCAAGTCTACCTCCTTCATTCTAAAGAAAAGCTTGTAATATGAATACTTAATTCTAACTCCTCCTTCTTCCAAACTCTCATATGCTGCCTTTGCATTTTCTACAGTATCAAATACTATAAATCTTGATCCGCTGCCAGTGGTATAAGTTTTCGTTTCATCTAATCCAGTAAATGCTAATTCATTACTATACTCATTGCTGACTAGCAACGTTCTACTAGTCTTTCTTTTAGGTCTATCTTCTGTTACTGTAGTTGCCATCTTTATTATGTTATACTAAATAACTTATCTTTATATGGCTTGTTTATTTCAATTTTTATTATAATTAGTCTAAATATAGTACTATACTTGTATTATATTAAGATTTATGTAAAAAAATTGAAAAAAAAATATATATATGATGTGATTACTATATTTTTATTCATATGGATCAAAAGGAGATAATAAAAAACAAGAAGACTACCATATGGGGTCTTTAAAAAAAAGACCCTTTCCCGATACGGAAAACATTGAGGGTGAAATACTAGGCAATGGTGATTACATCCTCCCGGATGAACGAGACCATCTAGGCTATAGTAATAAGAGAATTATGCAAGTTCCAATTACTTATGATAGTGAAAAGGATGGACATTGCACTATAACTTATTCAGATGGACTAGTTTATACTGGTGACTTGCTATTTGACAAAAAACAAGTACATGGTAAGATTACCTATCCGAATGGAGATGTTTATGTCGGTAACTTGGTAGATAGTGAAAAGCAAGGACATGGTACTATGACTTTCTCCAATGGAGAAAAATATGTTGGTGAATGGGTAGATAATCAAAGGGGTGGCAGTGGTGAGATGTTCTGGCCCTCAGGATCATCTTACTATGGCCAATGGAAAAATGATCAATTACATGGCTATGGCACTTACATTGGCCAATGGGAAACTGATCAATTACATGGCCCCAATGTAGGTACTTATGAAGGCGAATGGGTAGCCGATCAACGACACGGCGAAGGCAAGATGACCTACCCCGATGGAGATGTTTATAACGGCGAATGGGTAGCCAATCAACGACACGGCAAAGGCAAGATGACCTACCCATTCGCCGATGGAGATGTTTATAACGGCGAATGGGTAGCCGATCAACAACACGGCAAAGGCAAGATGACCTACCCTGATGGAGATGTTTATGACGGCGAATGGGTAGCCGATCAACGACACGGCAAAGGCAAGATGATCTACCCCGATGGAGGTGTTTATGACGGCAAATGGGCAGCCGATCAACGACACGGCGAAGGCAAGATGATCTACCCCAATAAAGGTGTTTAT
>Ga0209533_1003924_pt1 | contig 13033 bp, 18 predicted proteins | sample COG_04_FD_184748 | JGI IMG/M metagenome (GOLD analysis project Ga0209533, IMG submission 184748) | Pelagic Microbial community sample from North Sea - COGITO 998_met_04 (SPAdes) (version 2) | ecosystem: Environmental > Aquatic > Marine > Neritic zone/Coastal water | place: Helgoland, sampling... | reverse complement strand
GGAACCAAAACATAAATTAGTATAAAAATGATTACATATATATATTATTTATTATAAATGTCGAAAAAAACTGAAGATTGGAATGATATTGTAGAAGATACTGATAACACTGATAAAAGCGGGACTAATAATCCTAACAAAAATGATAATATTGCTACTACTACTACTACTAGTAAGCCTAGTAGAAGTGTTAAAGCAGATAAGCCTGATAAGCCTGATAAGCCTAATAAGACTGATAAGACTGATAAGACTGATAAGCCTGATAAGCCTGATAAGACTGATAAGCCTGATAAGTCTGATACAAATGATACAACAGAAAAACCTTATAAGAAAAAGTATTATCCTCATATTCCTTGTTGGTTTTTGGTTAATAGTTACCAATGTAAGCAAACAGAATGTTGGTTTAACCATAATCCAGAACTAGTTAAAGAACATAAACAAAAGCGAGAACGTAAAGTTTGTCATATGTATCTTAGATGTGATAAAAGGTGTAATAAGTATCATAATATGGATGAACTTATGGAACTTTACAATAGTACTAATAATAAACTTGAAACTATTTCAAGTATTATGAAAAGCTAATTTAATATCTTTTTCATCAAATTTTATTATTTTTATATTTAATTCTTTAAAGATCTCTTCGCTGATCTTAAATGATTTTTCCCAATTTTTACTAACATTACAACCAGGATCAATCGTTACAATTGTTTTTATTCCTGCTTGAACAGCACTTAACGCACAATTATGACAAGGAAACCGATTACAAACTAATATAGCATCATTAACACTAATATTAGTTTTAGCAGCGTGAATAATAGCATTTTGTTCGGCGTGTATAACATAATATTGTTTATTATCTTTATTCCAACGTTTCTTAGTTTCTTTTAATCCTCTTGGTAGTCCATTATAACCGCAACTAAGTTGTATGAAAGTATCTTTTTCTAAAATAATAGCACCTACTTTACGTTTAGGATCTTTAGAAAACAAATTAGCTTTATAATCAGCCTCTTTTAAAAACTTTAAAGCTTTTTCTTTTGATATTGTCATTTATTAAAAATGATAAATTACTATCATTTTTATATTATATAACAATAATATTTTATTATAATAAAAATGGATTCTTTAACATCTAAATTAGATAACATAAATATAACTCGTTCAATATGTAATTTATGTCGCACAAAGTTTAATAAACTAAGTAATAGTAATTTTTGTAGTAATTGTTCTAAATTAGTTACACATCATTTTGAAGATTGTAGTTGTATTTATTGTAGATATTAATAAAATGACATATTCAATTGTTATCCCTATAGCAAAATATATGAGATTATATACAAATGAATATAAAAAAATAAAACCAGACAAAGAAGAACATTCTAATTTTAGAAGATTTTTTGAAATTAGTTGGAAATTACATTGCAAAAACTTGAATTTTAAAGAAATAGATACAATTTTTATAGTTTTACCAACACATCAAATAGATGAATTTAAAGAAGAATTTTATAAATTCCCTCAACCAAAAACAAAAATAGAAATAATAGATGAATATGATATTTTAGGAATACCAAGTGAAAAAGTAGGTAATACACGCAAACAAATGTTAATAAAATTATTAATTAGTTTTAGAGTTAAAACTAAAACATATTTAACATTGGACGATGATATAGGAACATTGAATAAGTTTAAAGAAGAGTTTTTCTATAATGACGATGATACAATTGGTTTTTTTATGAATAGTCATAGATCAGGACACGAAAAATGGTGGGTAGGTTCAAGTTATATGTTAGGTCTAGCATATCAACCCGCAAAATTAGATAAATTAACAGATAAAGGATTATTAATGGATGTAACTCCCGAATTATTACATACTAAATCTGCAAGAAACTTATGCAATTTTCTTAAAAGAAAATGGGGTCCTACAACTTGGATTAATGAACTTATTCTTAAAAATGTAGAATACCGATGGACAGAATACACTTTATACTGTTTATACTTAGGTTTAATTAAAAAGAATATAGCAAAACTATATAAACGAAAAACACTACCTATTAATAACGCTTTATGGGATTTTTCAAATGATTCTAAAGTAATGACAAATCATATTAAAAATAAAGTATGTAAAGATAATAAAAGTTATTTTGTTACTATTCCAAGTAATATTTATGCAAATAAATTATCAGCAATACATAAGGGTTTTAAACATTGTAAAAATATTATAAATAACAAGGTTTAAGATCATAATTGCATTGTTCTCTAATACGTTCGGATTGATTATAATTTCTTACATTAGTTAAATGTAAATGATATATATATATATCATAACAAGGATTTAAAACATTATAACCTAATTCTTCCATTAAAAATATAATACGATTATTAGAACCTAAAATATCAAAATAAAAATTAGCGTTATGTGGAACTTTAATATATCCTTTAAATATCCAAGCATCTTGCGAATCTGTTCTATGACCTACACGATTAAAACAATCATTCTTATCAAATTCAAATAACTCACTTGTTCCATCTTCTAATACATTTCTACGTAATACTGCTAAGAACTTATTGCTAAGATCATAATCTTTTAATTTTAATAAAGTATTATCAAAGTATATATCGTTATTACATATTACATTAATATGATCATTACCCGATAACTCATTTATATATTCAAACATTTTCTTAAAAGTCATTCTTTCATTTATTTTTATAATTTCCACATTAGGATTAAATATATTTATCGTAAGACTTTCCGTAAATATATATATTTTATCAAATATATTTAATGTAATATTATTGTGTATTGCTTTTAAGACTTCATCATCTCTAGCTTTATTACTATTTTCAAAATATTCTAAGAATAAATTATACATTATTTACAATTATTTAAACACTTAAGATTTATATAATAATAAAAATGGAAAAATATGTTGACCATATATATTATATTAATTTAGAACATAGAAAAGATCGTAAAGAACACATTGAAAAACAAATAAAAGAATATTTAGATCCTGATCTTAAAATAACTACACGATTTAATGCTATAGAATATAAAGGTAATTTTGTAAATAATTGTTTTAGAAATAAAGGTGGTATTGGATGCTCTTTATCACATTTACATTTAGTAAAATTAGCAAAACAAAATAATTATAAACATACTTTAATATTAGAAGATGATGTTATATTCAATTGGGATAAAGACAGATTTTATAATTTTTTAAATATTTTTTTTGAAAATATTAAAGATTATAATTTGTTAGTATTTGATACAAATGGTAATAATATGCATCCTTGGCAATCTTATGATACTAATATTAAAGGTATATATAAACTAGGTGATAGTTTTTGTACTGGTGGTTATATTATTTCAAATGCTTTTTTGGATACTTATATCGAACATTTAGAACAAGCAACTCCTAAACTAATACAAGGTGATATATTTAATGGAAGAATTGATGAATCTTGGAAAATCTTTCAAGGTAATACACCTGATAAAAAGGTATATACTTTTAATAAACCTAAAGATAAAGTATTACATCAAATTGGGGACTATAGTGATATAGAACAAAGAGTTTGTAAACCAAAAACAAATTATCCAGAATGTTGAATATAAAGGATTAATATAAAATAACTTGTAAAGATGTTTGTAATATTAGAAGCAGGATTGGGAAATCAATTATTTCAAATATTTGCAGGATTATCTAAATGTCTAGATAATAATGAAAAATGTTATATATATGAAAAAATAATAAATCCACACGGAAATAATTTACCATATTGTAATGTATTTAAATTTGGTAAATTAGATTCAAATACGATAGAATATAATCTACCATATTGGGATACATTATTAATAAATTTAAAACCAATGTTAGTTAATTATTTACCACATAATAATATTTATAAAGAACCTTGTTTTGAATATCAACCTATACCGAATGTTGATATTATAAAAGGTTTCTTTCAATCACCTAAATATTTTGAACACAATTGGGATAAACTTAAAGATTACTTAACATTTCCAAAAGATATACCAATACAAACTAAAACTGTTTCAATACATTTTAGAATTGGTGATTATCTTAATTTTAAAAAAAGTGGTGATCGTCACCCAATTTTAAATGAAGAATATTACTTAAATGCTATTAAACATTTTGATGATAGCTACAATTATATAGTATTTATAGAACAAGATAGTATAGATGAAATGAATAAAAGATATCCTAATTTACTTAAATCTATAAAGTATAAGATAGCAAATACTATTACAAATATTGAAACAGATGTAGATGAGCTACAATTAATGTCAAAATGTGAACATAATATAATAGCTAATTCGTCATTTAGTTGGTGGGGTGCTTACCTAAATCAGAATGAAAATAAGAAAGTAATATATTCTTCAGGTTGGTTTTCAGGACATTTAATAAATAATGATACTAAAGACTTATTTAAAGATAATTGGATAAAAATATAAATAAATGTCAATACACTTTATAACATATGGTGATGATAATTTTAAAAAATCTAGAGAAAGAATATGTGGAGAAGCTACTAATACAAAATGGTTTTCTACTATAAAATATTATACGAATAATGATTATAATTTAGATTTTTATAATAAAAATAAAGAAATATTAGATAATAAAATAGGTGGTGGATTTTGGATATGGAAACCTTATTTTATTAAAAAACACTTAGATCTAATAAATGATAATGACTATTTGGTTTATTTAGATAGTGGATGCACCATTAATAAAGATGGCTATAAAAGATTTAAAGAATATTTGGATATTGTTAAAAACCATAGTACTGGTATAATTGCATTTCAATATACAAATAATTATTTTACTGAAAAAGTTTGGAATACAAATGAAATCTTTAACTACTTTAATGTTAAAGATAATAAAAAAATAACAGATTCTTTTCAGATATTAGGTGGTGTTCAAATTATTCAAAAAAAACAGACATCAGTCGAAATTATCAATAAATGGTATAGCGTCATTACAGATAATATTAACCTTTTTACAAATTATTATAATGAAAATCAAGATAAATCATATTTTAAAGACAATAGAAATGATCAAAGTGTTCAAAGTGTGATCAAAAAACTATATAACTGTCCTGTAATTAGCGCAAATGAAATAGAGTTTAAACATAATCAATTGCCATTTCATGCTTCAAGAATACATAAATAATATTTGTTAATTATTTAGAAAAAATGTATATATATATAAAACATTAATTACATATAATACAAAATGTCATATGCTATACATACTGTTTTTATAGCAAAAGAAAATATATTATTTTTAGAACAATGGATTGATTATCATATGTTATTAGGTTTCAATTTATTTTATTTATATGATAACTCTAAAGTTAACCTAACAAATGATCCACATAATAACACTTATCACAACAAAAACGTAATTCCAAACAAAATTAATAAGTATTGTATTAATTACGATGAAATAGTAAAATTGTCAAATGATGATATTAACAATATATTAAATCAAATTGAAAAAAAATATGAAGGTAAAGTTAAATTTATAGAATGGTCTCCAAAAAATAGAGAAAACAAAGTTATGTATGAACAAAGAAAAGCACATAATGATTGTTTAATTAATTTAAAAAAAGATAATGTTAAATGGTGTGCATTTATTGATATGGATGAATATATTGTATCAAATAATATTAAACAATATTTAGATAATTTTGCAAATACGGATGTTGCTTGTATTCAAATGAAATGTCATAATATGTTATCTAGATTTACACTTTTAAATGAACCATGTATTAATATCTCAAAAGGTATTAAAGAACTAAGAGATGCCGCATATAAAAATATCATTAATATCCAATACTGTAATCACGTAGATGTTCATTGGTGCGTTTTAAATTCAAATAAAAAAGTTCATAAAACAAATGACTTATTTTTCTTACATTATAATTTAAATTCAGATGACAAACATTATATACCTGAATTTGATATTGATCTAATTGATAGTAGTATAAAAACCAAGATTAATGACACATACAATAAAAAAGAATATATAATACAAAAAAAATATATTAAGGTATAAATATATCAATAATAAAATGTCAAATATTAAAATAAAAGATTGGGGAGGTAGATTAGGTAATAATATTATACAATTCTGTAATGCTTTATTTATAGCTTTTTTTCATAAATATAATCTTCAAATTCCAAATCATAAATTCTTCAAAAAACATTTTATCATTATTAATGATGACAGTGTAGATCAAACGCATATAACAAAATATTGTAAAATTGAAAAATATATATTTTTAAAATATATTGAAATAGATATGGATAATATTTTTAAAGAAAATCAAAAAGAAGTTTTACAATGTTTAAAAGATAATTTTATTATAAATGTTCCTTTTAAGCAAAACAATGATTTAGTTATTCATATTCGTTCAGGGGATAAATTTTTTAATGGTGAATTTAAGAATTCCGATAATTTGTTTCCACCGTTATATTATTATGAAACCATATTAAATAATAATAAATTTGATAATGTATCAATAATTTGTGAAGATAATAGAAGCCCAATTGTTAAAGAATTATGTAATAAATATAAATATATTAATTTCAAATTACAATCCTTAGAATCAGATATAATGTTATTATTATCAGCTAAAAATATAGTTTTTTCAATGGGCACTTTTCTAAATGTATTAATATATTCTAATAATGTGAAAAGCATTTTTTTTCCAAAATATAATTTATGTGATACTTTTTTAAATTGTAAGACCTTTACACCAGTTCAAGGTTATGAATTCAATTATGATATATATGCATTAAATAAATTTGATATACCTGCTAATAAACATTTTATTGAATTGTTAGATTATCCTCAAAAAATGTATCATTCTAAACATAACGTAGAATGTTTATTACATTATAAACCTGATGTTGTGTGAAAAATAATGAATCTTTTTTTCCAAATATAATGTTATTATCATATTTGTTTATACAACTATATTATAGTAATAAATATTATCTATTGTAAAATGGAAAACATCTATTTTATATATAAATGTCACAAGATATCAAAATATTATTAAATGAAATTGTAAAAATATTAACGCAACTTACTAAAAACTCAACTTATATTGATAAAATTTACTACATAAATTTAGAACATAGAAAAGATAGAAAACAGCAAATTGAAAATGAAATAAAAACGTTTATCGATCCAGAACTATTAATTACTAAACGATTCGATGCTATAGCAAATAAAAATGGACATATTGGGTGTTCAAAATCTCATCTTGGTATAATAGAAGAATGTATTCAAAATAATTACAATAATGTGTTAATTTTTGAGGATGATTTTGAATTTATTATTAACAAATTTGAATTTAAAGATTATCTAGATCAGTTTTTCACAAAATATACTAATTATGATATGCTTTTATTAGGGGTGAATGGTCCTTCATTTACAAATCAAAGTGATTTTTTTAAAGTAACAAATAGTCAAACAGCATCAGGATATATTATAAATAATAGAGTTTTCAAACAATTTAGAGATATTTGTAAAGAAAGCATTAATGGATTAGAAAATAGAAAATCAGAAACTATATATTGTGTTGATCAGTTATGGAAAAAAATACAATGCAATGGAAATGTATATACATTTCCAAAAAGAGTTGGAAAACAACGTGCAAATTATAGTGATATATCTAAAAAGTGTGTAAATTATAAAGTTTAATTTAACTAATTTAGTAATTAAAATGTCTACATCTAAAGTTTCAATATGTGTTGAAGGTGGTTTAGGTAATCAGCTATTCAAAATATTTACTATATTATCATATAGTATAGAACATAATAAAACAATTGTATTAAATCAATACATACCAGAACAACCTAATAAAAACATAGATAAAAGACACCCTTATTGGGATACTATTTTCAAAAACATTAAACATTTGATATATGATAATAATAAAACTAGATTATATTTTGCAAAAACACACAGTGAAATAAAAACTTTTCAATATAATAAAATACCATTTTGTGAAAAAGACATACTATTATGTGGTTATTTTCAATCTTATAAATATTTTGACACAAATTTTCATAAAATATTATCTATGTTACAATTTGATGAAATGAAAACTGAAATATCGAATAAATATTTGGTAAATAAAAATATTATTTCAATGCATTTTCGTTTAGGTGATTACAAAAAATTACTACATCATCATTTGGTATTAAATCTTGATTATTATATAAAAGCCTTACAATATGTCATTGAAAATGATAAATCAGATTGTAAAGAAGTTTTAGTTTTTTTTGAATATCAAGATGAATCTATTATTGATAATAACATTATTCAATTAAAGAAACATTTTCCAAATATGACATTTACTAAAATATCATCCACAATACAAGATTGGGAACAATTATTATTGATGAGTTGTTGCTATCATAACATAATAGCGAATAGTACATTTAGTTGGTGGGGGGCTTATTTAAACTTTAATAAAAATAAAATAGTATGTTATCCTGAAAAATGGTCATTAAATCATAATGTAAATGAAAATTCAGGATTATTTATAAATAATTGGAAATTGATCAAATAAACTTTATTGTTTTTAATATTATCATATATAATAATAAACCTAACAAAAGATAAAATGAAAATACTCATTATTGGAAAGTATCATCATAAAAATGAAAAAGGTATTATTATGATTTGTGAATACTTAAAATATGAATATAAATTTGGTTCCAAAGAAGATATTGAAAATTATGATGTAATTTTAATGCCAACACACCCAATAAATACATCATTATATCCAACAAAAAAATTTATTTTTGGTCCTCATTTTTTTGTTTTTCCAGATAATAAATTATCAAATATACACAATAGTAATAATAATAGTATATTTATAGTTCCTTGTAAATGGGTTACAGAAATAAAATCTTGGAGTAATGTTAATAAAATTTTACCTTTAAAAATATTTAGTTTTCCCGTAGATACTAATACATTTAAACCAGTTACTGAAGAAAGACATAAAGTATTTATTTATTTTAAAAAACGCAAAGAATCTGAACTATCATTTATTACAACATTTTTAAAAACTAAAAACATAGATTATCATATTTTTGATTATTGTAAACGCTATAATGAAAAAGATTATTTGAAATACCTACAAGATTCTAAATATGGTATAATAATAGACATATCAGAAAGTCAAGGATTTGCTATTGAAGAAGCTCTTTCTTGCAATGTCCCTTTACTTGTATGGAATGTTTCTACTATGCCTGTTCCTTATAATAATTGTTCTGCTACAAGTATACCTTATTGGAATGAAAAATGCGGTGAATATTTTTATAAACAAACTGAATTTCAATTAACATATCAAAAGTTTATAAATAATTTACATATTTATAAACCAAGAGAATTTATATTAGAGAATTTAAGTTGTGAAAAATGCTCTGAGAACTTTAGAATGCTTATCAATTAAACTATTATATTTTATATTTAACTTACTAAAAAGTATAATATGAATATACACGGTATTTTTCATATTGGTGCTCACAATTTTGAAGAATTAAAAGCTTATAATTATTAAAAATATTTGTTATGATACTGATGTTAAAACAACTAAATTAAATATAACACATAATGGACAATCATCTTCAATGTTTGAATTAGGATACATGTTTATTGATAAAAGAATTTTCACTTAGAGTATAAAATTATATATTAATTGAATTAAATAATTAATACTTTATCTACACCATATCATTCCCCAGTCTTTTTTAACAACTGTTTTTAATAATTTATTTACACAATTCTCTTTACTATAAAAAATACTGGGTCTAAATGTATAGTTGTCTTGGTGTTGAATATAATATTCAGTGAATCCTATTTTACTTAAATATTCTAAACAATTAAATGTAATATTATTTGTTTCTGAAGCCCATTCAAAACATAACAAATTTACTTTTTGTGATAATGAAGAAATACATTCAAATTCTCATCCTTCTACATCAATTTTAATTAAATCAGGTTTACCATACTCATTAATTAATTTATCAATAGTTATAGTTTTACACATAGTTTCTTTATAAGGTTTATTGAAAAATCTGGATGAACTACTTTGTAACCATTCTTTATTAATTGTGGATAAAACATCTTCTTGAGCTTCATAAAACAAAATATCATTAAAATTATTATTACATACCGCATAATTTAATGCAACAATCTTTGGATTATTACAGTTTTGTTGTAATTTTTTAAAAGTTTTTTCAGATGCTTCAATTGATATTATTTTATCATAAGTATCTAAATTGGATTTAGTCCATTTACCTACATTAGCACCTATGTCAAATACTAAACTCATTTTATTATTATGTTTAATTAATATAATTATCAATATACGCAATATATTATATATAAACTTTTAACTTATAGTTAATTTAAAAATGTTAATTCCATTTAGTACACTTACTAAAAAGTATAATATGAATATTCACGGTATTTTGCATATTGGTGCTCATAATTGTGAAGAATTAAAAGCTTATAACGATTATGGATTAAGTAATGATAAAATTATATGGGTTGAAGCCAATCCAACATTAGTTGAAAATAATCTAAAAATAGATAAAACGCGAATAATTAAAAATTTTATTTGTTGTGATACTGATATTGGAACATCAAAACTTAATATAACAAATAATGGACAATCATCTTCAATTTTTGAATTGGGATTACATAAAAAATATCATCCTTCAATTCAATATATTAGTAATGTTGAAGTAAATAATCGTAGAATTGATACAATGTATAAATTAGATAATATACCTGACAACTTTGCTAATTTTTTAAATATTGATATTCAAGGTGCTGAATTATTAGCATTGAAGGGTATGGGTAATTTATTAAACAACTTTGATTATTTATATTTAGAAGTAAATAAAAATTATTTATATAAAAATTGTGCATTGGTTGGTGAAATAGATGAATATTTAAAAAGTTTTAATTTTAAAAGGGTTGAAACTTCTTGGACTAATGCTGAATGGGGTGATGCTTTATATATAAAAAATTAAAATATAAATATATATAAATAATAGATATGGTAACAACCGATCTAATATTAAATAAACAAACAACTAATAATATATATAACAACTGTAACAGTAAAACTAATGGTGAATATGATTTGTTTGTTAGAATCAAAGATAATATCAACATAATATTTGATGTTGGATGTCGAACAGATAGTGATTTTTTATTTTTTAATGGTATTTGTCATTATTTTGATCCAAGAGAAGATTTCATAAATGAAATATCTTTGAAAAAAAATAATAATAAAAAGTCATATTTTAACAAATTTGGTTTAGGTGAAAATAATACAACTTTATATTATTATCCTAAATATGAATCATTTTATAATAGAACAACATCTTGTAAGATAGATGATAATAAAAATAAAATATTATTAAATATAAAAAAAGCAAAAGATTATATTGTTGAAAAAAATATTCAACATATCGATTTTATTAAAATAGATACTGAAGGATTTGAATTATCAGTATTAAAAGGATTTGAAGATTGTTTAAAAAATGTTAAAATAATTCAATTTGAATATGGTGGAACATATTTGGATAATAATATTAAATTAGTTGAAGTAAAGAACTACTTAGAATCTTTTGGATTTACTAATTTCTCTTATTTAGTAAAAAATGGTTCAATACTAATTACAGATTTTAAAGATCATTATCAATATTGTAATATTGTTTGTATCAATAAAAATTTGATTAATTAAAATATACAGATTGTTTTTCTTAAAAATAAAACATTTATATAAATATATATATACATAATATTAATATATTTTAAATGTCTATACTAATAACTGGTCATGAAGGATATATTGGTTCACATTTATATCAATATTTAATTAAAAAATATACTGTATACGGAATTGATATTGATAATTTTGATTTAAAGGATTATAGCAAATTACATATCTTTGTCAATAATAAAAATATTACAACTATTATACATTTAGCATCTTATAAAGATATAAACGAATCAATTACAAATCCAATAGAATATTATGAAAATAATATATTAATTACTTTAAATATCTTAAAAGTAATTCAAGAATATAACATAAAACATTTAATATTTTCTTCATCTGCTTCAATACTAAATGGTAATAAATCAATAACCAATATAAATAAGTTAACAAATCCATATGCTAAAACAAAATTAATTTGTGAAGAGATGATTAAAGACACAGCATCAATCAATAATTTTACTTATACTATTTTAAGATATTTCAATCCATATGGATTTACGTTAGATATTGATATTTTTCCTTTCATAAAAAAAAACACTAATATATTTTTTAAAGTTCAACATCATTTGTTAATTGATAATAAGACTCCATTTAAAGTATATGGTAATACATATAATACTAGGGATGGAACATGTATAAGAGATTATATTTTTATTGATGAACTTGTTAGAGAACATAGTAAATATATAAATCAAAATAAAAATAATATAATAAATATTGGAACTGGAAAAGGTATGACTGTTTTAGAATTCTTGAAAATGTATAATGTAACAAATTATGTTATAGTTGATAAAAGACCTTCAGATGTAGATGTATCTATTTGTAACTATTAAATATATTTAAATATATAAATGATTTTAATCAAAGATAATTTTAATAATTTAAATCTTAAACTGGATATAATTTACAAAAAACTAATTATACATAATGAATCTTTAAATGAAAAAAGTTTTAAATCTAAATTAACGTGTGTATCTGGCTATTGGATCATCAAAAACAAACATAATAATAGTTTTACTAATTGGTTCGAAAAATCATTAAGGATTAATTGTCCTTATGTTTTTTTTGGTAATAAAGAATCAATTAATTTAGTTAAAAAATATAGACGAGAATTACCCACACATTATATTGAATATAATATTAAAGATTTTACAAGTTATAAATATAAAGATAATATGATAACTCA
>Ga0209533_1003923_pt1 | contig 13035 bp, 10 predicted proteins | sample COG_04_FD_184748 | JGI IMG/M metagenome (GOLD analysis project Ga0209533, IMG submission 184748) | Pelagic Microbial community sample from North Sea - COGITO 998_met_04 (SPAdes) (version 2) | ecosystem: Environmental > Aquatic > Marine > Neritic zone/Coastal water | place: Helgoland, sampling... | reverse complement strand
TTTTTTTTTATTTTCATTTGGTCTACAGGTTCATTATCTAGATATATTTTATATTCTCTATTTCCTAAAAATTCTTCTTCTTTTTGTCTAGGCATACATTTATTTATATATTCAAACATAGTTTGAGTTAATTAAATCCCTTATATAAAATTTAAATTAAATACATTAGTTACTATTTTTATAACAAAATGAATACAATAAATAATACATAATAGATAATAGATATTATATAGTTTTATATTTATTTTTTTATTTATACTTACATTATATAAAATAATAAATAAAATTATTAAACTAATAATAAAAAAAATAATAAAAAGATGTATCTAGAATACATTTAATAAATATATTAAATAAAATTAATTATAAATTTAAAATTCACTACCAGAATTTGGTAAATGTGTATAGCCTTGAATATTACATAATTTAATTTCTCCATTAGAAATAAGACCTTGTTCTAATTTATTAGTTTGGGCTTTCATTAAATCATCATCTGTTACAAAAAGTTGTGTATCATTTATTCTATTTTTTTCTTGTAAATTATTGGTTATTGTTTTAAAAGCAGGATCTTCATAATATTTATCATTAACATTTTTAATTTCTTCTGTCATATTTGTCATAGTTTCTTTATTTTGATTACTATTATTATTTACTAATTTTATAGTATCGATATTTTCTATATCGTATTCAATTTCATTAATAGTATCGCTTATTTCTGACTCTTTAAAAATTATACCTTGACTACTATTTTTATTAATAATATCTTTAATATTTTTTAAATTTTGTTTATGATTTATATTATTATTATTATTTTCTAATTTTGAAATTGCAATAAGAGATTTACGTAAATGTAATTCTTGAATTACCATTATCATAAATGTTGTTAAAAGAATAGCATAAATAGGGTCAATACACACAGTGTAGGCTATAAATAAAGAATATATTATTTTAAATAATGTATTATCAAATACTTCAATATATTTTACTTCTATTTTATCTATAAATAATATTAATACAGTTAATAGTATTAAAAAACTATATTTAATAACTGGATTTTCTAAAATAGATATTAAACCATTATTTAACTTAACAATAGGATTTATTAAAGACATTTTATATTACTATTTATATTAATAAAATATTATTATTTCTATTATAGTAAAAGTTTTTATTTATAAAGAAATATTAATATTTATAAAGAAAATAGAAATTAGAAAATAGAAAATTGAATATTTATTAATAAATTAAATATAAAAATAATAATTTATAAAATATATAAATTAAATATTATCTCTAGATATAAGTAAAAATAAGTAATAATAAAAATAGAATGTCTCTAGATAAAGATAATATTAAAACATCATTGTCTAATCAAGGATATGCAATTTATAAATCTACAATTACTGAAAAAGAAATAGATAATATAAAAAAAGATTTATCTATTAAACCTTTTAGTTGTCCTGGATATGGTAATCCAGAAGATATAGAACCTTATAAATTATATAAAGAAAATGATGATAAACTTTATGTACCTAATTTTTATGGTAAAGATAAATATGGACCATCTAAAAACACAAAATTAAAAGAACCTGAAACAACAACACTTGCGTTTTCTCCTGATAGACAAATGCGAGAATATCAAAAAGAAATTATTAAAACATACATTACATCTGCTAAAGAAAAAGGTGGAGGTATTATAAGTGTTGGTTGTGGAAGGGGTAAATGTTTAGCAAAAGGAACAGTTATTCCACTTTATAATGGTGCTTCTAAAAAAGTTGAAGATTTAGTTGAAGGTGATACATTAATTGGTGATGATGGTTCTCCTCGTATAATATTAAGTCTTGGTTCTGGAGTATCTGAAATGTTTGAGATTAATCCTAATAATACTTTTAAAACTATTCATAATAAATTTACTAAACTTGAAAAACAACATAATTTTAAATCATATATAGTTAATGAAGAACATATTTTAACATTATATAATAAACCAAATATAGATAATAATAAATATATATTAGATAGTAATAATGTTGTTGATATATCAATAAAAGATTATTTATCTTTGAGTATAAAAGAACAAGACAATTATAAAGGTATTAAACTACCATTAAATAAATTATGTTTAAGTCATGTTAAAGAAAAATATGAAAAATATATAGTAAAAAATAATATAACTTCTAATAACATAGAAATATATAAATTATTAAATACATTTCCTAAAGATATAAAAAATATAGATTCAATAAATTCATATTATATAGGTCATATTTTAGGTATTAAATATTTAACACTTTATAATATTAATTATATAAAAGATTATAATAATATTTATAGTAATATAAATTTAATTACATTAGAAGATTTACATAAATATATAATTAAAAATACATTAAATATTCAATGTTTAGTAGATTTATATCTAGGCTTTTTACATAGTATACCTTATATTCAATCAACTCCAATATGTTTAAATATATCAATTAATAGTAATTTTAATGATACTAATAATACTATTATTAATAAAACAAAAATAATAACTATTTTAAAAAACCTATTTAACTTAATTGGTCTTTCATATTTAATTAGTAATAATAATAATAGTAATAGTAATAGTAATATTAATAGTAATAGTACAACAAATTTTATACTAGATGACGAATATAATAATTATTCAATTATACCTATTAGTATTAAATCCAAAGGTAAAGGTGAATATTATGGATTTCAATTAAGTGGTAATGGGCGTTTTATATTATCTGATAGAACACTTACTCATAATACTGTTATGGGATTGAAAATTGCTGAAGAATTAAAAGTTAAAACTCTTATTTTAGTTCATAAGGAATTTTTAATGAACCAATGGGTTGAAAGAATTACTGAATATTTACCCGAAGCCAAAGTTGGTTATATACAAGGTAAAAAATGTGATATTAATCGCAAAGATATTGTTCTAGCAATGATACAAAGTTTAAGCGATCCTCGTAAAGATAAAGATTATCCCTCAAATTTATTTGAAAGTTTTGGATTAGTTATTGCTGATGAATGTCATCATTTAGCAGCACGTCAATTTTGTAGGTCATTAGCAAAATATCCTTTTAAATATACGTTAGGATTAAGTGCTACTCCTGACCGTGGCGATGGATTACAACGCGTATTTAAACATTATTTAGGTGATATTGTCTATAAAGATGCTGAAATACAACAAAGTGATGAAGACATTAGATTAGAACATATACCTAATTCTAAAGTTGAACTTTATATCTATAATAATTCAGACCATAACTATTCTAAAGAAGCATTAAATTATCAAAAAAAACCAAATATTGTGACGATGAAGTCAAATGTGGCAAATTGTTTAAAAAGAACAAAATTTTTATTATCCTTTTTACCACGTCTAATTGAAGAAGGGAGAACTATTTTAATTCTTAGTTGTCGACGTAATCATATTAATGAAATGGAAACATTAATTAATGATATGGCTATACCTAATTGTAGTGTTGGTTTATATGTAGGTGGAATGAAACAAAGTAATTTAGATATAAGTGCTACAAAACGGATTATTATCGCTACTTATGATATGGCTGAAGAGGCATTTGATTGTAAAACATTAAATACACTTATTTTTGGAACACCTCATAAAAATATTAAACAAGCCGTGGGACGTATTTTAAGAGAAGAAAAGAAAAAACGCAAACTAATTCCATTAATTATTGATTTACAAGATGTATTTTCAAGTTTTAATAGTTGGAATAAATTACGTGAAAAATATTATAAAACCGAAGAATACCCTTTGAAAGTATTTAATGTTATTGATAAGCCTGACCTTAACTTTAAACCTATTGTGAGTTTTGTTAAAGATGTTTCTAATAAAAAAACAACTAAAACGAAAGCAAATAAAGATACTAAAAGTAAAAAATCGTCATTTATTATTGATATGGATGATGAAGTTATAGGAGAAGGTAATGCTGATGATGGTGATGGTAATGGATATAATGATAATGATAATAATGACGAAGATAATAGAGAATTATTAGATTTTTAAATATTAAAAGTAAAATAAAAATATTTTCATATAATAATAATAATATTAATAATAATAATAATATAAAAATGCATTTACAAAAATTAACATTTAATTTAGCCTATATATTACTTATTGGTTCAAGTATTTTAACTGGTTTTGAATCATTAAATACATTTACAAAAGAAATATTACCTTTAAAATATATTTTAAGTATTGAAACGTGTGTTACTATAATTGCTAGTATTGCCTATGCTTTTTTGACACAATCCTATGCTACAAATCAAAATTTTGATTTAACATTTTATAGATATCTAGATTGGTTTGCAACAACACCTTTATTATTATTATCATTAATTATATATTTATCTTATCTTAAAAATAAAGATGAAAATAAACAAACTCCAGAAACAGAAGACGATACATTTAATATAATTTTAAAAGACAAAAAAATAATAATTATTATGTTATTAAACTTTTTAATGTTAATCTTTGGATATATGGGAGAAACTAAATTAATAAATTATATTCTTGCTAATTGTTTAGGATTTATACCTTTTATTATAATGTTATATCTCATTTGGACTAATTATTGTAATTCTAGTAATATAAATGTATTTATCGCATTTAGTATCATCTGGAGTATGTATGGTATAGTTTATTTTTTTGATAATAATAGTAAAAATATTAGTTATAATATTCTTGATATTATTGCTAAAGTTGGATTTGGTCTTTTAATATGGTATCAAGTTGTTCAATATAAATTAAATACAATAGATAATGAAATTAAAGATGAAAATAATTAAAGATAAAAAAAATAAATTTATATTATTAAAATATTAATGAATGAAATTTCTATAAACATAACGTCCAGAACCAATACCTATTATAATACCTAATAAATTAATCATACATAATATAAAACTATTATTACCATAGGTTAAATAATGTTCATTATCTTTCATTTCAGGATTACCATTGAAATACATTCCATAATTTAAGCCAGTATTAGAAATAGGTGGGAGAATAGCAAATACAATAATAAATCCTAATATTGTCATCATATTTGATTCCATAATAGCAAAATACATACCAAACCCTGATATAATTGCTATAAAAAATTCTATACTAAAAAAATTTTTTTTAAAATTATTTCGCATTTCCATTTGTTCTGTAGGTTCTGATACATAAGCATATTCAGCATTAACATATCCTATTATAAATGAAACTAATAATGTAATAGATATTATTATTAATGCTTGTAGTAATACCGTTGGTAATTTTTCAAACTTATTCGTTGCTATTAAAAAACTAATGGCAATCATTGGATTAATTATAACTGATATAATTGAACTTGCTAATACATAATCCACATTATTCAATAATAATCCTGCTGAACATACAATGACAGCAATGGATAAGAAAATTACATTTACATAATTTAATTTAAAAATATTTATTTTATATTCTTCTAATTGTTTATCTATTGTTATTTTTGACATTTTAATATTTATATAATTTTAAATTTATTAAAAAAATTATTCTTTTTACTTTTATAACAGATTTTTTTTGTAAAATTTGTATTTTAATATTTTCTTTTTTAATTTTATATCTTATAATATAAATTATTATTATTTAAAAATAATTATTATTTAAATAATAATTTATAATTATTAATATATAATAGTCTAAAATGGCTTTACCTACTGATGAAATAATAACAAAATTTAAATTATTCTGGCAATACCCAGTTATTACAGAAGAAACATTTTATAAACAAAATAAAAATGATGAAAACTATATTGGATTGCCATGGGCTACAATAATTGATAAACGTTATAATTTAAATATTATATTAAATTTATTAAAACCTTATTTAACTCATATTTTTAATAATAATAATAATAAAAAAGAATATTATACTTGTTGCCAACATATTCATTTTAGACAATTACTTGTATTATTTAAACTATTGAATATTAAAACTATTTATAGTCCCCATAAAGTAATAAATGAAAATTCTATTAATGAAATTAATATAAAACCCTGTCCTCTGTATGCCGCTAATATAGAAGACTCTCATCGTAATCAATTATTTCAAAATATTGATTTTATTACAATTAAACGCAAATATTTATATAGTTTTCAGGGTGCTTATGATAAACAATGTTATTTAACAGATATAAGAGAGCAAATTTTTAAAATGAAACATCCTGAAAATTGTTATATTAAAAATATTGGATTGTGGCACTATAATAATATTGTATATACTACAAAACAAAATAATGATAAAGAACTAAATGAAACACAACACCATATTAATAATACAAATGAGTATAATCAATTATTATTAGACTCAGAATTTAGTTTATGTCCTTCTGGTTCTGGACCAAATAGTATTCGTTTATGGGAATGTTTAGCCATTGGAACTATACCAATTATTCTAGCAGATACTTTAGAATTACCAACTCATGAATTATGGGAAGGTGCTATTATTAGAATAAAAGAAAAAGATTTAAATACTTTACCAGATTTATTATCAACACTTAATGAAACTAAAAAACTTGAAATGAGAAAAAAATGTATTGAATTATATACTTATTTTAAAGATAATTATAAAAATGAGAGTAATGAGAGTAAGGATAGTAAGGAGAGTAATGAAGTTCTAACGATAGTTCATTATTGTTGTGGAAGTTATGATATTGGGGATTTTGGAGGTGTTGCTAGATATGATTCGCATATAAAATTAGCATTTCCTAATCGCATATTTTTTAAAGGTCCCGAACAAAAAACACAATTATTAGAATATTTATATAGTGTTAAAAATCCTATAGTTATAACAGATAATCATTTAGTATGTGATATACCTAATAAATATAAAACCTATTTAGTTCATCACGGTGTAGCACAAACACACGCTGAAAGAGAACCTGGTTGGAATGCTTATTGGAAAAATCTTTGTTGTAAAGGACAAGAAAAAATGCTTTATTATAGAAAACCTGAAACTACTAGTATAATTAGCATTTCACAATTTTGCACTGATGAGTTTACTCACTATTATAAAGATACTTATACTAAATTTAAAAATACTAAACTTTTACATGCAACAGAATTTGATGAAACTAAATATAAAACAAGTTGGAATAAAAAACCTATTATTTTGGGAAATTGGAACGATGTTAACAAAGGCTCACTTATTATACAACAATTGAAACATAATATTAATGATTATGAATTTAAACAATTAAAAACATCTCCTTTACATATAAATGATATAAAACCGTGGATAAACAGAAAACAATCAATATATTTAGAATGCGACTTATTCTTACAACTTTCTTTATGTGAAGGTTATTCTTATGCTACTTTAGATGCTCTTATGTGTGGTATGCCTGTTATTTCTTCTAATGTGGGTTTATTTTATAAAGATATACCTGAAGATTGTTTTGTTAAACTTGATTGGGAAAGAAATAATGACTTAATTTATGTTGAAGAAAAAATAAAGTATGCTTTGGATAATAAAGTAGAAATTGGTAAAAAAGGAAGAGAATGGGTTTTAAAACATTGTAATATGAAAGATTGGATTAAACAAATAAAAACTATTATAAGTTAATTGTATTTAATTAACTAATGTATTTAATTAACTAATTCTATTTTACATAATATAAAAATATATTTTTTTACTATATTAATAAATAATAAATAATAAATAATAAATAATAAATATTAAATATTAAATATTTAATATTAAATATTAAATATTAAATATTTTTTAATTTTTATATATTGATAAATATTTTTTAATTTTTAATATGAAATGGAACATTTTTTAAATGATAGTAAAGAACAATCTAATAGTAGTAATAATAACACTAATGATGATGTAAATGTAGAAATAACACATAATATAGAATATCAACTCAATAAATTTGGTAATACTGATTATTTAAAACATAAACATATACCAGAAAAAGCACTTTTTACAAATGAAGAAACTATTCATAAAATAAAATCATTTTATAATACAAATTGTGATATACCATTACTTATTTATGGTAAAAAAGGTATTGGAAAACTAACGTGTATTATTAATTTATTAGTCAATATACCTTGTTATTTACCAACGTTTAACAATGAAGATAAACTAAATAATATTAATTATTTTAAACAATTTGACAATGACTATCCAAAATTACTTTTTTATGAAAATATATTTTTTTTAAATCTTAAGGTTTTACATAATAATACTGATACTTTAGAATACTTGGTATTTTTATATAAATTATCTAAAACTAAAAATTTTGATGAAAATGAAAAAAAATTTATAATTCTTTCTAACATTCAATTATGTAATAAAGACGCACAACGCTATATTAGTTTTATGATTGATAAAATATCATTACATAGTTCTTATATTTTTACATCTACTACAATAACAACAATAGACAATAAAATTAAATCATCTTGTTCTCCTATTGAGTTTAAGCCATTAAATGACTTATCTTTTTGTAAAATATTCAAAACTAATTTTAAAAAATCATTTTATGATAAAGAAAATATACAAATTGTATTAACTAATTCAATACTTAAACAATTTTATTCTATTTATACTTCAAATAATTATAATATTGGAACAACTATAGCACAAATTAAATATAATATTGATGTTAATGGTATTGATTTTTTTAAAGATAAACAAAATACACTATCACTATTATCATTAATTGCTAAAAAATTTATAAAAACAAAATTAATATTATCTACAGTTAATTCAGCATTGGATATACGCAAATTCTTATATACATTAGTTTCTTTAAATATTGATTTAATTATATTTGTTAAAGAAGTAATAAAACAATTATGTAATACTAAATTACATTTTACTATTAAAAGTCAAATCCTAGAAGAATTAAATATAATCGTAAAAGATATAAGTTATTGTAATAAAGATGTTATTATTGTTGAAACTTTTTTTTATAAAATTATAACTATTATTTATTCTCCAATTATAAAAAAATAATTATAATTCATAAAAAAATAATTATAATTCATAAAAAAATAATTATAATTCATAAAAAAATATTATAATTCATAAAAAATAATTATATATATTAATAATAATATAGAATAATTATAATTATTTACTATGGCTGTTAAAAAATTTAAAACGAAGAAAACTACTTTAAAAAAAGTATTAAAAACACTTTCTAAGTCTAAATCTAAATCTAATTCTTCATATAAAAAAACTAAAAAATCTATGCATGGAGGTAAATTTAAATCTATGGGAAGTTGGAAATCTATGAGTGGAGGTAGTTATAATGGGCACTCTAGTCGTAAACGTAATTTAAAATATAAAAAACAAAAATCCAAGTCAAAGTCTAATTACAAATATAAATTTAACTCTAAATCTAAAAAACATTTAAAACAAAAAGGTGGATTTTTAAATGATGATAATTGTAGTCTTGCTACTATTAAAGAACCAGGATTTCATTTAGAAGGTTCTGGTAATATTGAAGGGATTTCTATACCTGAATCCAGAGCAGTTATTTATAACCCAGATTGTAAAGTTGATACTTACCAAGCAATGACACCTTAATCAAAATTAATTGTCATTGGTAAATTATGTATTGATAATGATTTTGAAGATGGAGCAGATATTTCCTTGCGTTTTTTTCTAGTTACTGTGCCTTTTTTTATTTTAGAAATAGTTTCATTAATAACTGTATTAGTATTATTTAAATTTATAATTATATCTTGCTTTTTCTTTGAAATCTTTTTAACAATTTCACATCTTAAATTCATATCATTTTCTACATCTTTTATATTTTTTTTTATATAATTTATTATATTATTTTCTATAGCCCACTTAAAAAAATTTAATTGACCTACAGTTGTAATAAAATACTTATTATCATCATAATAAAACCTAATACGATTACGCCTACAAAATGGATCAAAGTTTTTCTTACTATAGGCTTTTAATTGTCCTTTATAATTATTATGAACTAAAATGTAATTATCAAACGAAGATACGGTTTTTTTTAATAGTTCTTTTTCCTCGTCCGTATCTACAAATTCATTTAAATTATACATTACATTAAATTTTTTACAATAATTTGTAACAAACCAATCTATTAACCTTAATGAAATTGATTCTCCCTTAAGAACCGTTATTAATTTATTTAAAATATATTTATTAGAAAAATAGTTTGTTATTGGTATAATAAGCAATGCTTGTTTAGATGTAATATTTTTACAAGACTTAATTGAAATATTTACTTTTTCATTATTTGTGTTATCTATAGTATTTATTTTATTGGTATTATTATCTTTAGTGATGTTATTATTATCATTATTTATAATATCATTAATACTCATATTATATATATTTATTTTATATTTATCATTTATTAAACTATTCGTTAATAACTCTACCTTTATTTAGTATAGTATTCTTTTAAATTATTATTATTAATATTATTTTTATTATTAATATTATTTTTATTATTAATATTATTTTTTTATTATTAATAATTATTATTAACTATTTATTATTTTCTAAATAAATATTAAAAATAATATTAAACTAATAAATTTTATAAAATAATAAATTAAAAATAATACTAAATTATTAAAATGGTAAATTTGATTTCTTTTAAAGAATTTAAAAAATCACTCAATTCTATTACACCTATAACTATTAATACTTATTATAAAAATAAAAATTATATTGTATATACAATTTTATGTGTCTTAAGTCTCATTACTTTATATTGTCTCTATAATTACATTATAAATAATCAAAGTATTACAACTCTATTTTATAATAACATTATTAATGGTAGTGAAGAAGTAGAAACTGTATCTAGACCATTTTTAAATTTACAAGCAGTTAAAAAAGATGGCAGTGAAGTTAAAACTAATATCATTTTTATAACCCATAGTTTTTCTAGAGATGATTGCGAAACAAATTATAATAACTATAAAAAGAAAGGTTATCAATTTCTTGGTTTAAGTAGTTATAGTGAATTTCCTGGTCCCATTAGTAATATACACGACGCACTTCATGACCCTAAACATAAATGTTATACCTATGATTATTTTGATTTAACAAAAGGTTGGTGTTCTGTTTTTAGAGAAGAAAATAATAAAAAATGGATGAAAGAAGGATTTCCACGTATTCAATTAGCCGAAAGTGATTTCGCAAATTACGAACAACATTTACCTGACCCCAATGTAAAAAAAGAATACGATTTTATTTATATTTGTTTAAAAGATGGTGATAAAAAAGAAGGTGATAAAGATTGTCCCACTGGATGGCAATCACAAATAAGACGGTTTGACATAGCAAAGAAATTAATTGATGTGATGTGTAAAAAATATAAATTGAAAGGTCTTTTAGTTGGACGTATTGGTTGTGAAATTCCTCCCACTTGTCATCAATTAATGGAGCAAACCGATTTTATGGATTATAGTAAATTTATTACAAGTTTTAATAAGTGTAAATTTATTTTAACCTGTAGTGAAGCCGATGCCTCTCCCAGAACTGTTAGTGAAGCAATGTGCTTTAATCTTCCTGTATTAATGAATAAAAAAATATTAGGTGGATGGCAATATGTTTCAGAACAATCTGGTGAATTCTTTGACCCCGATACAATTGACACTGAATTTGAACCAGTTTTAGATAAGTTTATGACAAAATTAAATAATAATGAATATACTCCCCGTGAATGGTTTATAAAAAATTATGGTAAATATAACAGCGGTAAGAGACTTTTTGATTTTGTAAAAACATTGTTTAAAGAAAATGAATTAAATGTTAAATATAATGAAATAGAATATATGAAACCTGGTATATAAAGTTAGTGTTTAGTTTTTATTTAATAATATTTAAATTATATAATAATAAAGTATAAAGATAAATTAATTATAATTAAATAATAATAAAGTATTAATTATAGGACTATTAAAAATTTACACACTGAGTTTCTTGTAAGTATTAAATTTGTAATAATATTATAAAATATAATGACTATTCCTAAAATTATACATCAAACATATAAAAATTACAATTTACCAGATATTTATAAAATGTGTCAAACTGAAATTAAAAGATTACATAATGATTTCGAGTATCGTTTTTATACAGATGATGATATGGATATACTTATGAAAACTGATTTTCCGGAATATTATGATAAATTTAATGAATTACCAAGAATGATTATGAAAATAGATATGTTTAGATATTTTTTAATGTATAAATATGGTGGATTATATGCAGATATGGATTATTTAATGTTTAAACCATTTGATTTATTAAACGAAAAGGTAGTAATACCAACAAATAGAGATTTAGATAATAATAATAATCTAACCAGTTTAGGAAATTGTATTTTTGCTTCTGAACCTAATCATCCATATTGGAAATCTTTAATGGATACATTATTTAAAATTGATAGAAAAAATTTACCATATTCTGGATTTGATAATGTAATTAAAAGCACAGGACCACAATTTTGTTACAATATGTATAAAAGATTTGAAAATAAAGATTCTATTAATATTCCTAAAAGAATATTATTTCACCCACCAACAAAAAATGAACAACAATATATAGAAGAATTAAAAAAAAATGGTTGTTATGGTATGCATATATGTACTGGTATGTGGTTAAATGATAAATTATAATAATTAAACTACTAATAAAAATAAAAATTTGTTGTTATAAGGTCTAAAAGGTGTAAAATTTATATATTATTCAATTATTTTAATATTCATTTTTAAAATATTCATTTTTAAAATATTCATTTTTATAATTTCACTAATTTTAACTATTTACAATTGGATGTAATACTAATAATTTAAACTATTTTACTACTATTTATTTTTAATTTATTATAATTATTTTTATTTATTTTTAATTTTTATATTTCATTTTAATTATTTAATTCTTATTATATAATAAATTATTAAATTATAAATAAATTTTATTTTATATTATTAATTACTTA
>Ga0209533_1003919_pt1 | contig 13044 bp, 7 predicted proteins | sample COG_04_FD_184748 | JGI IMG/M metagenome (GOLD analysis project Ga0209533, IMG submission 184748) | Pelagic Microbial community sample from North Sea - COGITO 998_met_04 (SPAdes) (version 2) | ecosystem: Environmental > Aquatic > Marine > Neritic zone/Coastal water | place: Helgoland, sampling... | reverse complement strand
TGCCTCTTTGAATACCTCATTGTGTACTTTTTTGTCCACAATCAAGGTGATTCCTTCTGCCGACGGGTTCTTTGCGATGGCATACTTCACTGACTGAAGTTTAAAGAAGGCTTGTGTTCTCTCCACGTACAATTTTAGAGTGTCGGTTATTTGACCATCAATAAAACGCTGGATATTTTCGTAATGCGAAAACGTCAAGTCGCTGGCATAAATAAAATATGGTTCAAGGCGCTCAATGAACTGCTGTACTGATAATCTATCGCGTATGTAGTCCTTGGAAAGGTCAATCAGTTGCGATGTTTGCGGGACAACTCTCTCCAAATACCGTTTGTATTCATCCAATGTATGTGACGATGAGGACTCGCCGGCATTCAACGTGTAATGTTTGATCTGTGTGGCCATCCCGGATACGCTAATGCTACTCATATCTGGCTTATCAATGCCCCCCTCACGCGCATTTGTCCTGAGTAGTGAAGTTCTGTCTATAGCCTTGGTTGTATCTATATACTCTCGTTTAACGCGGGTCATGTTATTTAAAAATCTCCAGTACTGAATGAATGACTCGTTCATCATCGTTCGGGTCAATATGTCTGTTGTAGGCAGGTTGATACGTGAAAACGAAACCGCTGAATAGGGAAGGGTGATGATGGAGTCTATGTTCAGTACGTCTGCATTCACCAAATTAAGCAGTGTATTCGTCATAGTTTCCCTGTTTAGTTTGGATCCTATAATCCCATGCGTTCCTGTGTTGTATCTCTGCATCAAGAAACGGCGATTTACTAACTGTTCGTTATGTACAGATGATGACGACAAATGACCAAGATTGTTCACCACGGTAGTGATATTACTATGTGTTTCAGGTGAATAAATCACTGTATGCTGTTGTTCCGGATTAACTGGCTCAAATGGTGTAAAATAGGTGTTTAATCCCTTGATCATATGCGTGTACTTATTCTGGTCGTCTGGAAACGTGTTTGAATTAAACAGATCAAGTTCGTTGCGTATGTTCGCAATATCGCTCAGCGTTGCATCATTGACTATATCTCCTGGCATGTCTTCTATCTCCCCGGAGATGTCGTATGTCTTCTTCACGTTTTTCACAACCGGCAATATCCAAAACATGTCACGTTCAAACGTCAATAGCTGGTCTATGAGTGGCTTCCAGTTATCTTCTTTTTTCAACATATCCACGACGTTTCCATATTCATCAAGCGTGGAGTAACGACACCGCAACTGCTTGTATCTCTCTATAGTTGTATGTATTTCCTGCAGAACTCTATGTGTTCTCTCGCTGTTGGGAATGGTGGATAACAAGTCGTCCAGTAAGTCGTTGCATTGCGATTCAATGCTGTACCGGACATTGGAAAGGTCTTTATCTACATATCGCATAATCGGTGAAAACTCCTCACCAATGTTGAAAACGATGTCGTTGGCGTCCAAAATGTGCTTTTGAACGCTTTCCACCACCGTTTGCTGTGGAATACCTTCTATGTCTTGCAACATATCGTCTTCGCCGACAGCCTCCTGCTCGGCATCTTGTAACAAATCTTCGCTTTTGCGGCCTATAGTACCATCTATAGCATCATCTTCTTCTTCTATAACGCTGTCGCGAGATAATCTGGCATCCACTTCAATTTCTTGTTGGGACAGGTCTTTTTCCGGCTCTTTTCTTAATTCTATCAGTTGGATGGGAATGTCTTCGGGTATTCCCGAGTAGGCAAAGTTGATGTAGATGGTTTCTTGTGTGGGATACAATTTGATTTCAATCATATCCTCTTCCAAATCTGTTATTTGTCCTGTGAGTGTGGATGGGACATCGCCCCCAAAGTATATGTTGATCCATACCCCAGGTAACAGTTTGTTCTGGCGCGCATACCCGAGGTCGTCTTTGCGGGACAATAAATCAATTTCGCGAATAGTTGTATCCATAAGTTTTCCGTCATCTGTTATATTCAATACCGAGAGTTGTAGCGTATCTGTGTCAATAAGCCTTATCTTATGCGTGTTAATAAAATCAATAATGAACGATCTTTCGTGAAAGACATCGTTTTGTGGTGCATGCATTTTTATGATATCTCCCAACATAAGGGGTATGGATGTCGCTTCTATTTCGGCCGTACTTGATTTTTCATTGGTATTGGGTTGTTCTCTGGTATCGGTGATAATTACTTGTTCCATATAGACTTCTATACTATATCAAAAGTTTTTTATGTATTCATTCAAGCATTATTCAAAGTATTCGTTCTAAAGCATGGTACAACAAAAAAGCAAGAGCTCGTTGCTTTTTTGTTGTTTATTACGTATCTGTATCTATCATTCGCGATCATGTATAGTTGTTACAAATAATTGAATATACATTACAATTACATCACACCAGCGTCTTGATTTTATTATAGATGCCCACAAGGTCTTGGATACATTCTTGTACGTGGCCTCGCACGATAGATTCGTTTGATGCGTTTTCGTAAGCAACGCGGATGATGCTATCATTGTCGTGTGGATGTTCCTTCTTGAACCCGCAAAAGGTCATCAATCCCTGAGACTCATAGAATTTGGTGTAAAGAACAAACTCAAGTGCTTTACCGATGGTGTAGTCTTCATTCACCAGTACAATATCATAGGAGTTGTGCATGGTTGTTTTGGAAGGGATCACCTGCAGGGTGTCATTTGTGATAGTCTTGGTGATATCCCCAAGTTTTGAAATAAGTACATCACAGGCACGATGCACAATTTCCTGATTTGTAACAACACCTACCGTCTCAACGAGAAAGTCAAAACTGTCCGGTTTAATATTGCGAAGACCGTCAAGCAGTTTCCAGTTCTTGCCCTCGTCGTTGATCTTGGACACGGAATACCCCATGTCTTTCCACTCTTTTCTTTTTTTATTCAATTCGGCCTCCATCTTGGCTTCATCCACGCTACATGCATAAGACGACACGGACACAACATTGAACATACCGTTTTCTTTGGCATTGCCGATACCGAACTCACATGTAAGATTAATTGCTTCTCCCGGTATCTCATCGCTAATTCTGGGTTTCAGTCGCAAGAAGTCAATATAGTGTCCGGTTTGATCGCATGGGGGGAAGATGTTCTGTCTGTCGTTTTCGGTTAAATACGTGTCCGTCTTTGTATTTCGTACCTTAAAATCTTTTGTCGTTACATACTGGACTGCATCGCTATCGTTTTGTACATCAACTTCAAGAACATAGTCTTGGATGGGCATGTCAAGATCGTTGATGTGAATAGGTATGCATCCCAGTCTCTGCTTGACAATCTCATTATTAAATGCAGTGGTATTTCTTGTAATGATGCACTTATTCACATCTTCGGAATACGTCTTGAACACGATGATGTCAATATCTGACAACATTGTCCGACGAAGCGAATTGGCAATGCTTGTATTCACGCCTTGCAACGTAAATCTCAACTGATTGTTCTCTTCAATAATGGATGACGGTGTGATTTTAGGGTCCATTGTGATAGTGTCGTGTATCTATATATTAAGGTGTACCTTTTATTTCCTTTGAATACAATAAATGATTTCATCTCATTTCATTTCTTTTAGATATTCATGCCCAACTTTTACAGAATTATACACCTCTTATATGTTGATTAAATAAAATGAGTTAAAAGGTGTGTCCTATAAAATACAATAGATTATGAGTACGATACTTTACTACAGCAATTTTTGTACTCACTCCAAATCACTTATACAGAAAATCGGAAAGAATCCCGAGATAACCAAAGATGTACACTTTATATGCATTGACAAACGTGTCAAGGGTCCTGACAACAAGGTCAATATTCTTATGGAAAACGGACAACAGATTGCTATGCCCGACAATCTTACCAAAGTGCCAGCACTACTTTTACTGAAAGACAATTACAGAATCGTGTATGGCGAAGAAATAACTGGTCATTTTAAACCAAGACAGGAGGTTGTTACAAGGGTAGCAACGAACAATAACATGGAACCGGAAGCATTTGCTATTGGTGGTGGCGGTGGCGGCGGCGGAGGTGGTTATGGAGCGATTTCTGACTCGTATAGTTTTCTGGACATGAACTCGGATGATTTGTCTGCAAAGGGGGATGGGGGGACGCGACAGATGCACAACTTTGTCCCACTGAATCATAGTGATAAAATAGACACACCGCAAGACGAGACGGATTACAAAGCCGCCAAGATACCGGAAAATGTAACGGTAGAACAGCTCATGCAAGAAAGAGAAAAGGACATTGCTACACCGCAAGGCCCTATGTTTTGAGTATGATAATGGCGCATATATGCGTCCTCATCATACACAGTCGTTTGAGCATATTTTCTGGTGCTTTCATGCACACCCTTACATATGTTTTGATCACACCGACTAAAATAGAATTGAATTACGGACTAAATCCACCATCACTTCCGTTATCGGTATGCTCATCTGGGGGACCTCTCATGGCATGTTGGAATTGCTTGGAATTAATCGCTGCAGTAAGTTGATCCTGAAGACTCATTCTTCTTTGTGGGGGAGCAGTTGCCTGTTTATTTTCTACTTTCGAAGCAGCGGGTGTCGTAGAGGAGACAGCCGTCTGGTGTGTCTTTGGTGCATCTGTCGGTGAGGACGACTGTGTAGGTTGTGTTGTTGTACCCGAAGAAGCTTGAGGGGGAGGCGGAGGAGGTGCGTGGTGATGACTGTTACTGTTGTCAGCCTTGTTAAATAGCGCAGAAACAGATGAACGAGAAGGCAATGACGTGTTGTTTGAATCAGCATATACAGGCATGTATACGGAATTGTGAGGCGTATGGTTCGCACCTTCTTTGCTAAGGGTTCTATTTGATGCTGTGATGTTTTTCACCTCGGTGTAGTAGTAGTCGTCACAAGTATGAACCCCTTTTATGTCAATATGCGGATATTTGTCGCCAAGTTTTTCAACCTTTGCATTCTGTTCGCATATTTTCTCTATAAACTGCAATTCAAGATCATGTTTTTTCTGCAATATTTCAAGATACCTCTCCATTTTTGAGTTTTCTATTTCAAGCAATTGAATCTCGTTATCTGCCTGTTTTTTCTTGTTTTCAACGAGCTCTTTTGACTGCAGATCTTCAATGCGCTTCTCCTCCTCGTGAATGTTGTGTGAGAGCTTCTCTGATAAATTGTTTAACATCCCCATGTTTTTGAATATGTCCTCTTTTTTCTTTTGAAACTCTTCGAGTTCTTTGGATATTGATGTGTTCTCCATACTCGTAGTGCAATTATTTATATATGATAATACATTAATAATATTAAAAAATACGTATTTACTATATTATAATATAGTAGAGAACTCAGGAATGTCTGTCGTATCTGCATTTAACAAACATTTTATGGAGCTCATTGACGATATATGTTCTGTGTTCCCAGATGATATTGATATATTAAGTGCCAAAAACTCATTCATTGCTATAAAGAAGATGAATCCAAAGCTACTCATTAAAAGCTGGGACATGTTTGTGGTCGCGAAATATAAGAAGGAAATTGAAAACGGCGATATTTCTTATTTTCTAGAAAAAGACTATGCCCAAGATCTCGTAGAGAGCCCTGATTCAAAAAGGATTATTGAGGCAATTGATCGTTTGCGCGTACCCATAAGAAATATGGGAGACGAGAACCAAACAAAGATTTTGAAGTATATGCAGAATCTGTCGAAACTGACAACAATGTTTAATCAACAAGGGTAATACAGGAATTGGGTAAATAGTACCAGCTAATTGATATTTGCTAAATAAACATTTAAATGTTTCATAGTTTATATAGTATATTACATGGAATCCACAGACCAAGAAAAGGAGCGTGTTGGCGGAACGAGTGTTGGGGCTACAGAAGAATTCAAAAAGATTGTTACAGATTTTATTAGAGATATAAAGACAACCTTTCCCGAATACACGCCTCTTGTGAGTAAATGGTGGAAGGAAGAAACAGATTTCCAGACTTCAGGAACAACTGAAGAGTGTCAAGAAGCATTTCGTAAAAAGCGCGAGTCGTCCATACAGTTCATCCACCAGTTTTGTGTACGAAAGTATCCATCCAAGTTTTTCGCTATTCTCAACGAGGACGAAGATATTTTCAGCGAGGAGTCTGAAATAGATACCGAGTTTTTACCCTTTATCCATTTTAAGAACATATGGGACGACAGTGTTAGTGAAAGTACAAAGAAGACCATATGGAAATATTTGCAGCTTATTTTGTTCTCGGTTGTGAATAATACCAACGAGAAACACGACTTTGGAGACACGGCCAAGTTGTTTGGAGACATGAACGAAGAGGATTTCAAGGCAAAGTTGAATAGTGCATTGGACGACATGAAGGGTATTTTTGAAAACAACACCCAGGATGGGGAGGGTGACGCCGCGCAACCAAACGTAGATGATATCCACGATCACTTGTCTGGTATGTTCGGTGGGAAACTGGGAAACTTGGCCAGAGAGATTGCAGAAGAGACTGCACAGGATATGAACATTGATACAGAAGGGGCTACTGATGTGAACGATGTGTTTAACCGAATGTTCAAGAACCCTGGCAAGTTGATGAGTCTAGTTCAAAATGTAGGGGGCAAGTTGGACGAGAAGATGAAAAGTGGCGACATCAACGAGGCGGAACTAATGAAAGAAGCAACGGAAATGATGAACAAGATGCAGTCAATGCCTGGTATGGGAGACATTCAATCCATGATGAGCAAGATGGGAATGAATATGGGCGGCTCAAAGATGGATGTCAAAGGAATGGAACAGAAAATGAAACAGCATATGAAGTTGGAGAAGATGAGGGAGCAGGCGCGTCAAAAGACAAACATGAAGAAGCAAGATGATGGCAATATTGTTCGTGAGGAGCCAAAATACACCGATGCCGAGTTGATTGCTATGATGGGCGCGGGTACAAGCGCTAGCCAAGAGACCGCAGAAAAGCCCAAGACATCCGGAAAGAAGAAAGGAAAGAAAGGAAAGAAGAAGCAGGCAGCTACATAATAACCCGAGCGATTGTTTGCATGCAATTTAGGCGAAGTAAAATAAGTGCGAATAATACACTTATTTTATAAAAAATAACTCGTTTACTATATATAGAATGACAATTCCATCTTGGTTCAATGATCCGTCTATTTTGTTACATAAGGAGTACCTACTTGAAATTTGGCCACAGAAGACAATGACGAATTACAACCAAAAAATGAACGCTATTGTACGACTTGTTATCCTTCTGTCAATTATTGGTAGTTTAATCACTAAAAGCATCCGCTTCATGTTGATTGGTCTTATCACACTTGGTATTATTTTCATTATCTACAAACAGAGAGCAGATACGGAGAACGAAGGATTTGCCAACAATATGAAAGTATCCAATGTCAACAAGAACGTTGGAGACGATGCTCTTGTTGATCCTGTCAGTTTAGAGACACATTTGAAGAAAGACTACCAGTTAGGAACATCGCGTAACCCTTTTAGTAACGTTCTTTTGCCGGAGATTAAGTACAACAAGGATCGTCGGCCAGCACCCCCATCCTTTCAACCCGATGTAGCTGAAGATATTACTGAATACACCAAGTCTATGGTGCAGAAATTAAACCCTACCATAAAAAACACAGACAAACAATTATTTGGAAGCATGACAGACAAGTTTTATTTGGACCAATCAAATAGGGCATTCACCTCCACACCCAACACACGTATTCCAAACGACCAAGGTGCCTTTGCAGACTATTTATATGGAAACATGCCTTCATGTCGCGATGGAGATGGTGTGGCTTGTGTTCAAGATAATTATAGATACATACTATCCTAATACGATAAATTACTTAAGTATATATCGTATTATTTTGTATAAGTGTTCAGTTATGTCCACGGAATACTTCATTTTATCCCGAGAAAAAGGGGGAGATGTCACGAATATCAGCACAGACAGTACGTGTTGTTTAGATAAAAGACTCAACTTTATTTTACCCAAAAATTTGTATTCGTGTTACGCAGACAACGGACTGTTTGAATCGTCCTTGATAGAATGGTGCAAACAATTTTGCAATGATGGAAAAGTGGTGCTTGACATTGGTGCACATACAGGAAGTTACGCCATATCATTAGCAGCACACGCGATGCATGTACATGCGTTTGAGCCCCAGAGGATGACATACTATTCGTTATGTGGGGGCGTGTCTTTATCCGGCATAAGAAATGTTACGTGTCATAACATCGGTCTTGGATCACAAAGCCAAGTGGGAAAACAGCGACTGCATATTGTCAGCAATGATGGTGGCGGATCATCCATTCAAGAACAGAAGGAGGGGTCTATATTGGCTCACGAAGACATAGACGTGGTGACACTGGATAGTCTTGCCATTGACAACATAAGTTTCGTTAAGATAGACGTAGAGGACAATGAGCTTTCGGTGTTACAGGGTGCTACCGAGACACTGGAACGATCCAACTATCCACCGATCATGTTTGAATGCAATGATGTCACAAAACACACCGATTTGTGGAGCTTTATACAATCACTGTCATATAATATTATTACAATAGGTGGTGTTAAAAACATGTATTTAGCAACAAAGTAAGGGTTCATGATGACAATTGTCACAATATTATTCTTGCTCAAAACGTAAATTGGTTACAATGTGAAAATTTTAGGAATGTATCAATTTGTAAAATTTTTATAGACTATATTATATATAATGGACTCGCGGGGGTATCAACGTTACCTTGAATCAAGAAATTGTCAGAATACACGACAAGATTGTCCCTGTCCCCCACCATTACCACCATGTCCTCCTCCTTGTCCAGACGGTTCAACAGGACCATCTGGACCACCAGGACCTCCTGGCGAAAAAGGAGACAAAGGGGACAAAGGTGATACAGGTTATCAGGGGGCAACTGGACCTAAAGGTGATAATGGAACGGCCGGCGGAATCGTTTTGTTTATGAACATTGATGAACAGGTCATGGTCAATTCTATTAAATTCTTCAATATTGACAATGAGTTATACGAGTCGTGTGCACCAACCATTAAATCAGTAATGGTCACCAACGATGGCGTTGGTACTGCTGCTCCTTACGTTATTATACCAGGAGGAGATATTGTAAGCGGCGAAGAAGTTCAGTTTGCTGTGATCCCAGGTCTTTTATCGTCCAACATCATTCCTCCTGGTGTATGGGATATGCATTTATGGGTGAGAACTCCTGACCCTAATATTGTCTCGCTTCAATGGACGGCTTATTTTCAGGATGAGACAGGTACGTATACGCCAAATCCATTTGGCGCGTCACAGCTCGTGACTGTGACGACAGGGTCGTTGACAACTCCACATGAAGTAGTTATACCCATGGAACTCGTAAAACCCGTCTGTTTGTGTGACATTACAACACGCATATTGATACGGGTAAGAGCGTTTTCCAGTAACAACAACGTACCGGTCTCCTTGTACTTTGAAAGTTGTAGCCCCTCGTTTATCAGGACGACGTTGGTCCCATTAGGGTCGACTGGACCAGCAGGTCCTCATGGCGCGTCAGGCGAACAGGGGGCTACTGGCCCAACAGGTGCTCAGGGACCGGTCGGTACAGCTGCGAATACGGGCGCAACAGGACCAATGGGAGAAACTGGCGATGCTGGAGAGGTTGGTGCGACTGGAGCAACTGGGCAACAGGGTATTCAGGGCGTTCCTGGAACAGCTACGAATACAGGTGCGACTGGTGAGAAGGGTATGGACGGAAATTCGGGTGCTCGCGGACCTACGGGCGATGCAGGACCCCAGGGTGTGCCTGGATCCGCGTCAAATACTGGTGCGACGGGTAATCAGGGTCCTGAAGGAGACATTGGTCCCACTGGAGATGCAGGACCCAAGGGAGACCCTGGGGTTGCTGTGAATACTGGAGCAACGGGTCCAACGGGTGATGTTGGTCCTCAGGGTATGACAGGAGAGCATGGAGAGAAAGGTGATACGGGAGATAAGGGTATGACAGGATCTCAAGGAGAAGAGGGTGCACCTGGACCTGTCGTAACGACCAAGATGGACGGGTTCGGGAACCTCGGGCCTCTTGAGAGCAATACATACGACTTTAAGCCTGGATACACGATTAATGCAATTTACATTACACCTGGCACATACATCACTATTTCCGATATCAACAGTACAACGGCCTATTTTCTGGTGGAGGCAAAACCGACCACAACGTCTGTTACTATCAAAAATATCAGCGAGACGGAGTCATCGTCCTGGTTGGATGGTGCAAATGTAACACTTGTCGGTGCTCGAGGAATGACTGGATACACTGGAATCACGGGTGTTCGTGGGTATACTGGTCCAACAGGAAAACCAGGAGCACCTGGTCCTTTGGTGACAACCAATGCAGCGCAATCAAGTATATCACCCGGTATCCCGCCGAACCAGGTTGGACAGTTGTATATTATACGCGACGCAGAGAGAAACGCAGATTACATGGATGCTGGCACATACATTCAAATATCGGGATATGATGGTGTATTGCCTCGCAATTACTATCTTCGCATAGAAACACGAAATGGCCCCACCACCATACCTGGTGTGGTGGAACAAGTGTATTCGTTGCAGGTCACCAATCTCAGTTATATTCCCGCAGACAATGCACAGTGGATTGACGGATCTCCCATCACTCTTGTTGGACATATTGGTGCAACAGGACTGCCTGGTATTACCGGTCCTACTGGAACTATGACGGGACCTACCGGCATTACAGGTCCTACCGGAAGGGGAGAGAAGGGTGATACAGGCAATACTGGTTGCACAGGTTATACTGGTTATACTGGAGAAGGAAAAACAGGCGTTACTGGACGTACTGGTATTACCGGCGCGACCGGATATACTGGTGCAACAGGAGAGGGAAGGACTGGGCCGAGTGGTGTTACAGGAGCTACTGGTGTAGCTGGGCCCCGTGGCGATGCTGGACCACTTATTACCACAAGAGTCCAGTTTAGTGCGGGACCTGTTTTGCCGGACGCGGAAGAACCAATCACATTCACAGATACAACCAACCAAGAATATTTATCTGTAGGAAGTTATGTGGTGATCACAGATTTTGATCAACAAGACAACCTGACCTCGTATTATCTTATCACAGATCGTCCAACACCATCTACGGCTGTCGTGAGAAATATCAACAACCGCAATGTTGCGTGGGGTAACGACGCGCCATTGGCGCTTGTCGGTAATATTGGAGCCACTGGCGTTACAGGAACAACAGGTGTTGGATCTACGGGTGTCACTGGAACAACAGGGATTCAAGGACCCCCTGGACCATTTGTTACTGCCGAAACACTCATCCAGTCTGTAGGTTCGGGAATACCAAGTGGTTCACAGGGCACACTTATTATTGAGTATGCCGATAATCAAGTGAATGCTGGCATTGTTGGTACAGCAGGAGCAAACATTGTTGTTGTGGGATACGACCCCAGCACTCTTGATCGCAACGACTTTTACATGAAGGTTGTTGGACGTGTGGGTTATTATCCATCCAACGTTGATCGCCAGGGCATTGAGCTAATAGTGAAGAACGTATCTTCCAATACGCTTATTAATGCGGTATGGAGCTCAAACCAGGAGGTTCTATTGGTTGGAGGTGACGGAAATACTGGGGTAACCGGTATAAGAGGACATACAGGGACTACAGGTTATACTGGTCCTATAGGAAGAGGAGATACTGGTCATACTGGTATAACCGGAAGAACAGGTACTACGGGCGCTACTGGGCGAAAAGGATGTACAGGTGCAACGGGTGTGATGGGTCGTACAGGTCGTACAGGTATTACTGGTCCTACAGGAAAAGGAGATACCGGTCATACTGGTGTAACTGGATCTATTGGACGTACTGGTGTTACCGGTACTACTGGTACTACTGGTCACACAGGCTATACGGGATATACCGGATCTATTGGACGTACTGGTGTTACCGGTACTACTGGTCACACAGGCTATACGGGATATACCGGATCTATTGGACGTACTGGTGTTACCGGTATAACCGGAAGAACAGGTATTACAGGCACTACTGGGAAAAAAGGAGATACAGGTACAACGGGTAACACTGGAGCGACTGGTCCACCGGGTCCTCTGGTGATTACCAACATGCTCACCGCAGGATTTATTCTTCCTGGAGAGATTAGCACACAATATTACCCGATTCCTCGCGACACGAATTCGTTGTATATTAGTGCAGGTATCATTCTGGCGATCAGTGACCTGGCTGGCTCAGATACCACTGGATATTACAAAGTGATTGATGTGATTACCTCCGCAACAGAGAAGGGGTTGCAACTGCAAAACCTTGGATTGAATAACGGGCAATGGGCGCCTAATGCGCCTGCTGCGCTCGTTGGACCACGAGGTTTCACTGGTATTACAGGTATTAGTGGGAATACAGGTAATACTGGGGTTACCGGATCAACTGGTAACAAGGGAGCCACTGGAGTCACTGGACCTACAGGTGGCGGATCTACCGGTCACACAGGAGACATTGGTCCCATTGGACCCACTGGCAAACCAGGTCCCTTGGTCACCACTGTTACAACTGCAGTGTTTGACGTGAATACACCTAACCTGATTGTTGTAAGTAGAAATACGGAAGTTGATAATTACTTCCATACAGACGCGTGGATAACTGTGCCTGTCCTTGCACCCACCATTCAGCCAACGCCCCTCACTGCCTACTTGAAGATTATCCGTAAGATAGACGACGGAGCTGTTGCGGATATTACCTTTTCTTATGACGGGTTATTCCCTATTGGTGCTGGTGCATGGACAGTGAATACACCGGTTACGTTAATTGGTGAAAGAGGATATACCGGTGTAACTGGTTTCACTGGTATCACAGGACCAACTGGGCGCGGATCTACAGGTATCACCGGAGATACGGGTGTCACTGGTTTCACTGGTATCACAGGACCAACTGGGCGCGGATCTACAGGTATCACCGGAGCTACGGGTGTCACTGGTGTCACTGGTATCACAGGACCAACTGGACGCGGATCTACAGGTATCACCGGAGCTACGGGTGTCACT
>Ga0209533_1003918_pt1 | contig 13049 bp, 14 predicted proteins | sample COG_04_FD_184748 | JGI IMG/M metagenome (GOLD analysis project Ga0209533, IMG submission 184748) | Pelagic Microbial community sample from North Sea - COGITO 998_met_04 (SPAdes) (version 2) | ecosystem: Environmental > Aquatic > Marine > Neritic zone/Coastal water | place: Helgoland, sampling... | reverse complement strand
AGATGCTTCTTTAATAATTTATCAACAATTACTTAGACATCAATTATTAAAAAATAAGAAAGGTGAAATTACTAATCATATTACAGGATTATTTTATAAATTAACAAATTATTTATCATTAAATATTGAAGTAATCTTTGTATTTGACGGTAAACCACCTGATTTAAAACAAGAATGTATTAAAGAAAGAAAGAAAAAACAACAAGATGCAAAAGATAAAATGGAATCATGTGAAAATATAGAGCAAAAGAATGAACTAGAAAAATCTACATTGAGATTAACAAAAGATATGATAGATAATGTAAAGAAATTATTAGATTTAATGGGTATTTCATATATTCATATGGATGTAGGAGAAGGCGAAGCAATAGCTGCGGAATTATGTCGTATAGGATATGTAGATTATGTTTTAACAGAAGATATGGATACATTAGTATATGGATCACCTAAATTAATCCGTAATTGTTTAGATAAATCATTAAAAAGAAAAGATATTGTATCAATTATTGATTATAATGAAATGATTAAAGGATTTGAAATGACTGATGAACAATTTGTAAAGTTTTGTATCTTATGTGGTTGTGATTATTGTTCAAATGTTCCTAAAGTAGGTAATACAACAGCATTAAAAATGATAAAGAAACATAATAATATTGAAAATATTATAGAAGAATATAAAAATAAATATGAATTTCCAGAAGGATATGCTGAATTATTTAATAAATCATATGATATATTTATGATGTATCGTGATAAATTAAATGTAGAAGATTTAAATGTGCATAAATCAAATAAGGATGTAGGTGGATTGATTAAATTTATGGTAAATGATATAGAAATGGACGAACTTCGTGTACAAAAAGCAGTAAAAAAATTACAAAATACATTAGGTAATAATATTTAAATCTTAATAACTTTAGAATGATTAACAACGGGATTATTATTTTCTAGGATCTTTTTAGATTCTTCAATTTTTTTGTCTAGACTCTTACAATTATGTGTATGAGTATAACGATGTTTTGCACAGAATTGTCCTTGACATTTACAAGAATATGAAATTAATTTAAGTTTTTTATTACAGAAAGAACATCTATCCATAATTTATGTTTTAAATAAATTTAGTTTAATTATTTAAATAGATAAATAATAATAAATAAATAAATATGAATGAATATAATTATTTAATAGATTTAGATGGAACATTGGTAAATACAGACTATATATATTGTAAAGTATGGTCTAAAATATTAAAAGAATATAATATAAATTGTGATATAGAATTTTTTAATCATTTTATAAAAGGAAAATCTGATAATATGTTTTTAAAATATTTTAATTTACACAATAAAGATTTTAATGAATCAATATCTAAAATTTCTAAATTAAAAGATAAATATTTTTTAGAATTTATTGAAAATGAAGAAAATATTTTATATGATGGTGTATTAGATTTTCTTGAAAATATAATTAATTATTTATTTAAATATAATATAATTATTATAAAGAAATTTAATAATAAAATATTATAATATATTTTTTTTATATTCGATTTCCATGTATTTTTAATATTTTTTCATTAATTGAAATTGTTTTTACATTTTTTATAATAAAATATAAACCAAATAACCTTTCATAACAACGAGAACCATATTTATTTGTAGGTGGATTTAATAAAGTATTAAATATATCTTTAATTCTATTATTAGTGACTATAAATGAATTATGTGTTGTTAAATTAAAATTTGTATGAATTATATTTTTATATTCTAAATCAACATTTTCTAGTAATTGATGAGATATTTGATATGCAGGTGGGTCGTCAGCAGGGAAAGAAAAACCTCCAGGATGAAAATATGTAAAAGCAATATTATCATTTATTTCTGATATATCAATATTTTCTTTGAATATAAATGTATCTTGAATACAACAATATATATCATAATTAGGATATTTAAAGTATGAATATTTATATGCACCATATTCATAATTTTTATTTTTTATTAAATGTATATCAACTAATGGATGTTCATTATTTATCTTATTATATAAATCCATTTTATCACTATCACTATCAACAATACATATTTTTTTTTTATAATTGTTAAATATATTATTTATTTTTATTATATTTTCTATTAAATACATAGTAGGATTTTTTGAAGATATTGTTATTAAAATGCTTTTTTTCATTATTATTAATTATATAATATTATAATATTATAATTTTAAATAGTTTATTAATATTTATAATTAACCAGAATATCCTTTAAATTAAATAAATATAATTATATTTTAACGACTTTGCTATGATTTATTACAGGATTATTATTTTCTAGGATCTTTTTAGATTCTTCAATTTTTTTGTCTAGACTCTTACAATTATGTGTATGAGTATAACGATGTTTTGCACAGAATTGTCCTTGACATTTACAGGAATATGAAATTAATTTAAGTTTTTTATTACAGAAAGAACATCTATCCATAATTAATGTTTTAAATAAATCTTGTTTAAATATTCAAATTTATTAAATAATCTGATTAATTTACAAATATATATAATTTCATTATCTGTTAAAGTGATGTATGAAGGCAAAAATAATCCATTATTACAAACATAATTACTATTTTTCATAACTTCATCTGAATAATAAACACTTGTTTTATTAATTTCACCATAAACAGGTCTAGTATATATTTGATGTTTTTTAAGAAATTCTATTATTTCACTTCTATTATCAATATATATATCAACAAACCAAGGTATCCATTCATTTGATAATGGTTTTATCATATAATCTGATAAATATTTATAATATAAATCATAAATCTCACGCATACGATTTACTCGAAAATCCAATTTTTTCATTTGTTCAATTCCAATGACTGCTTGTATATCTGTATACTTAAAATTTAAACCAAATACTTCAAAATCATCTTTACCACTTTCTTTTCTCCCGAAATTCTTAATCATATTCATTTTTTTTGCTAATATATCATCATCAGTTATACAGAAACCACCTTGACCTGTACTAATTATTTTAGGCGTGCTTAATGAAAAACAACCAATTTTTCCAAATGTACCTATTGATTTATTATCTATTTTACATCCCAATGACTGTGCACTATCTTCTAATAAAATAATATTATTATCATTACATAAATTAACTATTTCATTCATATTTGTATATCTATTATTTAATGAAACATGAAGAATTACTTTAGTTTTATTTGTAATATTTTCTCTAATTGTATTTATATTTAATGTAAATGTTTTTTCATCAATATCTATGATAACTGGTTTTAATTTTAAAAATTTAACAGCATTAATAGTAGCAATCATTGTATAATTAGGAACAATTACTTCATCACCTTCATTTAAATCTAATGACATTAGTCCTAATAAAATTGCTAATGTGCCGCTGGTAGTCATAATACAATGTTTACATCCAATATAATCACATATAATTGATTCTAATTCTTTTGTTTTTTTGTGTTCTGTTATAAATGTATCTTCTAACATATATTTATAAACAGAGTCTGCTTCTTCTTTTTCAAATGTGGGTCTATGTTGCATAATAGGTTTTATTTTATACCAATTAATCATTTCACTAATATCATCATTAATATGTGATAATTGATAATATCCACCAATCAACATTAGAGTTTTTTCTCTTTTTAATGCTATATCTCTTGGATTTGTTTTTTTTAAATTATTACTATTTACATAATTAATATAATCTTTTAATAAAATTATTCTAAAATCTAATGAAATTCTTAATTTATTTTCTATGTTTTTTTCATTATAATGTGTACATTTATTACCATTAAAATGAAATAATTCACCTGGATTTAATTCAATACTTTTAAAATCTTTTTTACCTGGTTCTGATTCAATATATAAAGAATTTGTATTGAACATTTTAGTAATAGGTATTAAAAAGTTTTTTTCACCATCAGGATGATTACTAAGATGGTCTGAATCATAATGTGGTGGAACAACAACACTTTTATCATATTGAATACGAATACTTGGAAAACTTTGATAAATCATGTATTTTTCATTTGGATATAATTCTTTATAAATATCTTTAACAAAATTACAATATAATATTTTAAATTTATTATTATTTTTTATATCATTATAAAATATTGTATGGAGGTCCGTGTCTTTATCATTTAAATAACCTAAATCTAAAACATCTTTAAATTCATTATAATCATTTGATTTTAAATGTAATTTGTCTAATTCTTTTTTATTAAATAATTCTTGGATATAATTAATGAAAGGATGTTTATGTGTATCATAATTATATATTTTATGATCACCCCATTTAGATTTTAAAGTAAACATTATATTATATTATTTAAATAATAGTTAAATATTAATATTATTTTATGTACGATTTATTAATTGAGACATATTAAATTGATATACTTCAAAATTATTCTTTTCATAAAATTTAATGAGATCAGAAGAACAACTTAAAGATACTTTAAAAAATTTATATTTTTTACAATAATCTATTATATATTTAATCATATGTGAACCCACACCTTTATTTCTATATTCATTTTTAATAATAACATCTTCTATTCTACCATATTTAGATAAATTATGTATATATTTTTGTTCTATTAATAATTTAGCAGTTCCTACTATTATATTATTAATTTCACATACAAAAATTATATCTCTTTTAAAAATTTTATCATATATTTCATTAAATTTTTCTTCAGATATTGATGTATTAAGTGGTCTAAAACTGTCTATTAATTCTATATATTCTATACGATCTGTTTTTTTTAATTCTCTAATATTCATTATTTATTAATATTATAATGATTTAATTATATATTTAAATAATAATTAAATTATTATAATATAATATTGTATGATTATTCCTTATTTAACTCAAGTTAATTCATCATTTTTTGAAAAAGATAATACTGGTTTGGGTAATGCATTGTTCCAAATATTTACAGCATATGGTATATCTAAAAAATTCAATCATACTTTTAATAATCATTTTTTAATAGAACTAATTAATAAATTAAAAGTATTTAATTTAAATCATTCTTCTACAATTTTTAGAAATTTAAAAATATATAAAACTATTAATAAGAATGTTATTGTATTAAATGAAAGAGAAGATTATTATTCATTATATGATATGGATTTAATTAATAGAATAAAAAAAATAAATAATAATGAAATAATTTTATTAAGAGGTTATTTTCAATCACATCTATATTTTGATGAATATTATAATGATATAATAAAATTAATATCTCCAGATAAAAATAGTTTGAATGATATTAAAATAAAATATATTAATTTATTTGACAATAATATTATTAATATTTCTTTACACTTTCGTATAAACTGGGGACAAAATTTACAATATAATTATAATTATTATAATGATTCTATTAAATATTTAGAAAATATTTTAAAAAATAAAAATATACAAAAAAAAATAATACTTAATATATTTGGAGATGATATTAATCAAATAAAAAGCAAATTTAAATTAACTAAATATAAATGTATTTATTATGAAGGTAATCCTGATTATATAGATTTATGGTGTATGTCATTATGTAATTTTAATATTATTAGTCATTCAACATTATCTTGGTGGGGTGCATATTTAAATGTTAACAAAGATAAAATAGTAATATATCCAGAGGATATTTTAAGATTATTTAAAGCAACTGTTCATGATAAAGTCATGTTTACTGATAGAATGTTTCAACACTATAAATCAGATTGGATTCCATTAAAAACAAAAAATGTTATTTTTCAATAATTAATATACTTTTTCTATATTTTCGTTTAATATAATAGCAGCATCTGATAAACTACTATAACTTCTTAATAAATAGTTACATTTTGCTAATAATAATACATCTTGTATTGCTTCTTTTCCACATAAATAATTATGATATTTTCTATTATTATATATTTGATCTTCTGTATTTATTCTATCATGTGGTTGTATAATATCATTAAAAGAGTTTACTCTTTCTATGTTTTCTATATATATTATTTCTTTATCGTTGAATATTTGTATTATTTTTTTAATACATTCATTATTATCAGAAGCTATAAATATTTTATCAATTTGATTATCTAAAAGAATTTCTTTTATTTTTGTTATAAAATAATTAAATTTAGGTTGATTATGATTAGTTGCCATCATATCTGTTGTTCTAATTTGAACTCCTAATACTCGTTTGTTTTTGAAATGAGTTTCATAAAAATTATTTACAAACAATAGTATATCATTTTTTATTCTATAATCATTAAAAAATTTTTCTTTTATTTTTTTATATATATCTTTATATTCTAAATTTAATTTCCCATATGTAAAAAAAGGTAAACTCCTATGAATTTTTGGATAATCTATTATTTTCATTTCATTATTTAAAGTAAATTTTGGTTCAAAATAGTATTCAAAAGGATTTGTTATTTTTTCTTTTTCTTCATATTCTTTATCATATACTATACAATTTCCATTTGAATACATATCCATATATATATTATCCAAATTGGAATGATGGTAATACAAAAACAATAATAAATTAATATTACCTATTATACCAACACCTATTATTTTGGTTGTTCCACATATAGGTAATTTATAAATTCCCTGTTTAGTATCCATAATATTTAATATATTATAAATAATATTTAAATATTATCCATAATATTTAATATATTATAAATAATATTTAAATAATAATTTATTAATATATTTATTAAACAATTATTATGGATAAAATTATAATTTATGGGGGTAAAGGATGGATTGGTTCTCAATTTTGTGAAATATTAAAAAATAATAATATAACTTTTATTATATTAAATACCCGTGTAAATAATTATATAGATGTAGAAAAAGATATAATAACTCATATTCCATCTCATATTATATCTTTTACTGGACGAACACATGGTATTATAAATGGGAAACAATATCATACTATTGATTATTTAGAACAACCAGGAAAATTAAAAGAAAATATCAGAGATAATTTAATGGGTCCACTTATTATTTCTACTCTTTGTAAAAAATATAATATTCATTATACATATTTGGGAACAGGTTGTATTTTTAAATATGATGAAACACATCCATATGAAAAAGAAATAAATGGTTTTAATGAAAATGATATTCCAAATTTCTTTGGTTCAAATTATTCAATTGTAAAAGGCGCAACTGACCAATTATTATATCACTTAAATAATGATACAACATTAAACTTGCGAATAAGAATGCCTATAACTAATATTGATGAGCCAAGAAATTTTATTACAAAAATAACAACATATAAAAAAATATGTAGTATAAAAAATTCTATGACAGTTTTGCCCGAATTATTACCAATTGTGTTAAAAATGATGAAAAGTAAACAAACTGGTACAATTAATTTAGTAAATCCGGGACTAATTAGTCATAATGAAATATTAGAAATGTATAAAAAATATGTAGATCCTAAATTTACTTGGAAAAATTTTACAAAAGAAGAACAAGATAAAATATTAGATTCAGATAGAAGCAATAATTATTTAGACACACAACTTCTTAAATCTTTATATCCAGAAGTCAATAACATAAAAGATTCTATTAAAAATATTTTAATAAATTATATAAAAAAAGAAAAAAAAGAAATATTTCAATTAAATATAAAAAATTTATTAGTTACTGGTGGATGTGGTTTTATAGGTTCTAATTTTATTAATTATTTTTATAAAAACTATCCGAATATAAATATAATAAACATGGATGCCCTTTACTATTGCGCTAATGAAAAAAATATAAAAGAAGAAATACGAAATGATACTGTTAGATATCATCTAATAAAAGGTAATTTATGTTCCGACGATTTAGTTAATCATATATTAAATTATTATAATATAGATACAATAATTCATTTTGCAGCGCAATCTCATGTACAATCCTCTTTTGAACAATCTTTACAATATACAAAAGATAATATATTAGGAACACATACTCTATTAGAATGTTGTAGATTTTTTGGTAAAATTAAAAAATTTATTCATGTTTCTACTGATGAAGTGTATGGAGAATCTTTACTAGAAATAACAGAAAAACAAAAATCAGAACAATCTATATTAACTCCCACTAATCCATATGCTGCATCAAAAGCTGCGGCGGAAGCTATAGTTCAATCATATATTAAATCATTTAATATGCCAATAATTATCACAAGAGGTAATAATGTGTATGGACCTAACCAATATTTTGAAAAAGTAATTCCAAAATTCATCTATCAATTAAAAAATAATGAAAAAATCACAATACATGGAGATGGTTCTTGTATTAGAGGATTTTTACACGTTAATGATACAATAAATGCTTTTATAAAAATATTAGAAAAAGGAATTATTGGAGAAATATATAATATTGGATGCGATGAAGATATGGAAATTAGTATATTAGAATTAGCAAAAAAAATACATAAATTATTAAATATAAAATCTAATTTTGAAGATAATATTATTTATATAGAAGATAGACCTTTTAATGATAAACGATATTATATTACTAATAAAAAATTAAAAAATTTAGGTTGGAAAATTAACATCAATTTTGATACGGGTTTGAAACAAATAATTTAAATATATTTTATTAAATAATGACTACTTTTTATGAAATTACGCCTTGTTATTTCGGTTGGGGGTATGGATATGGATTTTTCTCAAATTATAGAATGTGTTTAGAAATGTTAATTTATTTTCATGAAAATAAAGAAAAATTTCATAATATGATACCTTATATTTCATGGAAAAATACTACATGGGTTGAAAATTTTAATCCTTTTGAAAATTCACTATATAGATCAAATATTAATCCATTTAATTGGTGGTTTGAACAAATTAATATTAACCAACAAGATAAAATTATATATGGTAATAAAGAACCAACCCCAGGAAGTATTATTGACCATTCTAAAGATTATTTTGATGATAATGTTATGTTAGAAAAACAACAAAATATAGATAAATTATATATTAAACCTAAAAAATCCATTTTAGACAAAATCAATACAATTTATGAAAAAGAATTTGCTAATGAAGTTGTTTTAGGTGTTATGGCGAGAGGAAGTGAATATAATAAACATCATCCACAATATGGAGTTTTTGGAATAGATACATATATTAATAAAATAAAAGATGTATTAAATAAAAATAAAAAAATTACAAAAATATTTATTGTAAGCGAAGAATCAGAATATGTAGAAAAAATTCATAAAGAATTTCAAAATAGTTTTTATATTCCAGATGTTTTTAGAAGAACAGATGAAAGTGATGATTATATTAATAAAGTACATTGTTGGATTAATGTTAGCCAAAAAAGAGAAAATCACACACAATTATTAGGAGAAGAATGTATTATTCAAACCAAACTATTAGGAAAATGCGACTATTTATGTGGTAGACATTGTGGTTTAATAGCAGGTGCTGTATTATGGAATGAAAATATTAAAAATGTTACTATTTTTTAAACTTTTGAATAATAGTATTATATTATTTTAATTTTAAATAAACTATACTATTTGTATTATATACACCATTTACATATTCTAAATCATTTATAATTGAACAAGTATCACCATATCTTATATTAATATTAAATTTTGATTTTATTTCATCCGTAAAATCATGTTTTATTGCATTCCACACTATAATACCCCCATTCACATTATTAAATATCTTGTAATATGAATGTCTATATTCATGTGATATTTCACTTAAACTATAACTACTAAAAAAATATATATCATCTGGAATTATCATATTTTTATACTCATCTGTCGTTATATATTCACATTTATCATCTATATTATTTATTTTTAAATACTCTTTTTGATATTCTATTATATTTGGTAAATCTATTAATATATATTTATCATATTTTATATTTAACATTTCAAATATCATTTGTGTTATTAAACATTGTCCTCCAAAACCTCCTCCAATTTCTAATATTTTTTTAAATTTTATATTTCCTTTTAATATTTGATTAGCTTGTATTAATCCAAAATATATATACTTTAGAGTATTAGATGATGTTTCGGGTATTTCACTATTTAAAAATACTTTATATGGATTTCCAATTGTATCATTTTTATTTATTAATTCTATAATTTGTTCTATTTTTAATAAATTAATTTTTTTACATTCATTATACCAACTTTTAGCACCATAATCATTAACAATATAATTGATATGTTCTGTCATATAATTTACATTTGGATTTTGTTTAAAATTATTTACATCAAAAGTAAAATTATTCCAATTTTTATATTGTATTTCTATTTTATCTGCCATTTGATTAAGTTTATATTTAAATTTTTAAATATAAACTTATATAAATGATTTATATTATAGGTGATAGTCATTCTTGTGCTTTTACGTATACAAATTTTAATGAATATATTTTTGATATATATACTCCAATTTCAAAAGGAATTTTTACTTCTATAAGAACACCGCCATTTACATTATATAATATAAATAGTAAATATGATTTAATAACTAATATAATTAGAAAATTAAATGTTAAACCCACGGATTATATTTTCTTTTGTTATGGTGAAGTAGATATAAGGTGTCACATCGGTTTTCAATGTGATCAAAACAATATATCAATGGATAATATGTGTGAAAATATTAGTGAGAGATATATTTCTTTCTTATTAAAAATAAAAGATATACATAAAAATATAGGTGTATATGGACCAATTCCATCAGGTCCTAGCAATCAAATACAAGGTAATGGGAGACCAAGTTACAAAAATCAAAATGAAAGAAATAAAATAACAAAAATATTAAATAGTCATATTAAAACAAATTGTATAAAAAATGATATTTTATTTAAAAATATAGATAATATTGATAACGATTTTTATATTCATAAAACGGTTTCTGGATCAGAAGATGGAATCCATTTATCTAATAAAATTCAACCAATTTTAGCAGAACTCTTTTCAGATATTAAATAATTTAAAAATTAATTAAATAGTTAATGTAAATGTATACAATTAAATTGAAAGATATTTCTTGTGAACATGAACCATCTTTTTATAATACGAAAAATCAAAATAATTTAATAATATCAAGAGAACCTATTAATAGTAATGATATTGTAATTTATACTAATAATTGTATGCTTAATATAGATCCATTATCCAAAATAAATATTGGTTTTGTAGGCGAATCATATGAAAATCATGAAGCATGGTATAAATGGATTGAACAGAATTATTCTAAATTTAATATAGTATTAACTTGGAATAGATATTTATTAGAAAAATATCCAGATAATTTTAAATTGCAACTATATGGAACAACCTGGATTAATGAAATATATAGAAAAATATATAATAAATCAAAATTATGTTCTATTATTGCTTCTAATAAAAAACAAACAACTGGTCATAAATTAAGGCATTCTATTATAGATTATTTAATAATGAATGAAAATCATACTGTAGATTTTTACGGATCTAGATTTAATAATCTACCATATATGAATACAAAAGGATATACCGAGGAACACTCTGGTGATCATATATCTAATAAAAAAATAAATGGTTTAAGAGATTATATGTTTACAATATGTATTTTACCATCTAAAATAGATTATGAATTTGATGAAAAATTGATTGATTGTTTTTTAACTGGAACAGTTCCTATTTTTTGGGGTTGTCCAAGTATTAATAAATTTTTTAATATAAAAGGAATGATTATATTTGATACAATAGAAGAATGTATTAATATTATAAATTCTATCAATATTGAAAAATATAATGAAATGAAACCATATATTGAGGAAAATTTTAAAATAGCAAATGAAAAATATAAAAAATTTAAATTTAATGAAACTGAAATAATAAATGCAATTAATAATTAATCATGATTTCTAATATTACTCATATCATCTAACATTAAATGATTATAATCTGTATATCTTTGTTCTATATCACTATATATAGGTCTTTGTGTTATTGTTCTGGGCATAATTATTAACCAATTATCTTTTGCTTGTAATTTCATCCAATGACAATCTATCGCATTACTATTATATTCACCATCAGGATTTTTTAATAATAATTGAATACCTTCTTTTATATTATTTATTAATGTATCGTAATAGTGTTTTTTAACAATATATCCAGTAGTTGTAAAACTTTTAGTAATTTTAAATATATCTTCATTTATTTTATAAAGGGGGGGTCTTAAATTCCCTGCTAATAAAAATACATCAAAATTATTATTTAATATATTTTTTATTTTTTCATTATACCATGTTTTTCTCATAAATTGTATATCATCTTCTACAATAACAATATAATCTAAGTTTTTTTCTTTTGCCAATTGTATTAATTTTAAATGACTCATTGAACATCCAACACGACCATTCGTTGTTTTTATAGCATTAAATCTTTCATATTCCCAACCTAATTCATTCAATTCATTTTCAACTAATTCTTTTCTATCTTTTCTTTCTTCTAAATTTATGTAATAAACATTTTTTAACATTTTTTAATATAAATTAATATTTTTTTAAATAATAATATATAAACATATGTCAAGTTGGCCTACATGTAATAAATCAAAAAGAATTATTAAAGTTGTTGAAGAATCTGAAGTAACTATATTCGGTGATGAAATGGCATTATGGTCTCCTAAATCTAATTTGGCAGATAATCAATTAACTAATCGCGTTAATAGATTATTAGATGAAATTGGACATTCTCATAAAAAAGAACATTTATTATTTGAAAAAGTTAGAGTTATCGCTCATCATTTAGGTATAGACTTTTTTGATGATGATACTGAATCTGATGAAGATGATGATGAAATAGATAATAAAAAATCTGATTAATCTCCCCAATAAGTTAATCCCCAACCTCTGAATGTATTATTATATACTTTTGGTGTAACATTACTCATACATTTTAAACTTAATTTATGTTTTCTATATTTAATATTATCTACTTCTTTTTTAATATCA
>Ga0209533_1003913_pt1 | contig 13059 bp, 12 predicted proteins | sample COG_04_FD_184748 | JGI IMG/M metagenome (GOLD analysis project Ga0209533, IMG submission 184748) | Pelagic Microbial community sample from North Sea - COGITO 998_met_04 (SPAdes) (version 2) | ecosystem: Environmental > Aquatic > Marine > Neritic zone/Coastal water | place: Helgoland, sampling... | reverse complement strand
TTTTTAAAATCTCATGGCCGTTTCATGGCAATTGAAGGATTTCAAAAAATTAAAAAACTAAATATCAATTACTTATAATTAATTCAAGACTACAGTCCGTAGTCTTTTCAAAAACAAATCACTATAACTCCTTTATAATGTGATATTTAACTTTTGTATTTTAAATAAATAACGTATATTTAAGTAGGATAACTTGTTATAATTTAGCTCATATTTTGTTAAATTATAAATATATACAAGTTATATTCATGTTAAATAATTAAAATAACATAAGTTATATGCACGTTAATTTCTATAAAAAACCACAAATAAAGACACATAAGACATCCATAAAAGTAGAAAAATCTGTCTTATTTTTAGACTATTTAGAACATTTTATTTCCAATTCTGCCACAAAAAGAGTTCAAGGTTATGGAACGGTGGGTTTGGCACATAATACCATTCGGACGTATAAATCTTTGTTTCGGATTGTAAAAGGGTATGAATTTGAGAAATCAGAGAAACTGTATTTGAATTCTATTGATAAATATACTGCCGAATCTTTTACCCGTTTTCTGAAAATTGAGCAGCAGTATAGTGATAATTACTGCGGTCAACTCTTAAAATTATTGAAGATTATTTTAAGAGATGCTGAGAAAATCGGCTTGGAAGTGCACCCCTATTCCAATTATATTGAGTCTTTTAAACAGAAAAGTTCAGATCGAATTCTTCATATTTTAAATCCATCAGAGATAAAAGCATTAAAGGGATTAAAGCAGATTCCTGAAGCATATACAGATAGTTATAATTGGTTGTTAATTGGTTTGTGTATCGGGCAGCGAGTCTCAGATCTATTAAAGTTGAGCCCGGATAATCTTAGAAAAGCACCTACAGGATTATATATAGATATATTACAACAGAAAACAAAGAAGGCGGTGACTGTTGGCGTTGCAGATCCACTAGTTATTAAACTATTAGAGAATGAATTCCCGATAAGAGTTTCTCAAGTGGTCTTTAATAAACAAATTAAAGCACTTTGTAGAATGGCGGGGATTGATGAATTGGTAAGTGGGTTTAAGAATAATCCGAAGACTCGAAGAAAAGTGATTATTGAAGCACCCAAATACGCTTTTGTGACCTCACATATTATGCGACGTTCTTTTGCTTCTAACTATTATGGTAAAATTGAAACTCCGCTACTTATGAATATTACTGGACATTCTAAAGAGAGTACTTTTCTAACCTATATAGGTACGCATCAAAATAAAGATGCACTGGCAGATTTGTTTATGCAAAAAGCGGGGGTTATATGGTAATTTTACTTTTTTATTCCTAACTGAACAAATTTTCTTTTGTACCAGCTTTTATCAGTTACTCTGTTAAATAACCATACTCGATAGTCTTTGTATATTATAGCCTTAAAAATAACGTTTAATCTAGATTTAATAAATAAATACCTCTTTTTGCGTTTGTATCGTCTTTTCCCTCTATTACTGTTGGTAAACTGACTATTAAAAACACTTAAATATAAAGCTGTTTTAATTGTTTTATTGTATTCTAAACTATTTACCCTATTAAAAACTTCATAACAAGCTGATAAGAAGCAATTTAAGGGATTGGTTAGTTTATCTAAACTATCCACTGCATCTTTTGCACTCGTTTTTTTTGACAATAAAAAAACATCATAGGCATTGCGTAAAGCCATCGTTTTATAATAAAAACCGTCGTCATTTATTTGATTGGCTATAATAGATAAATTTAATTTGTTAGCATAACTCAATACAGAGACTCCATTTATAATCTGAGTATCTTTCTCTACAAAACTATAATTAAATTCGCTAGTGTAATTTTTTATGTTTTTGCTTAAAAAATCCTTGTGAATTTCTACAGCTGCAATATTATTCTCCTTTTGAAGTCTTCTGTAATGTTTATTCGAAGGGAGATGATATTTATACTCGCCTACCCCTGAATAACCAAAATCTCTTAAAATAGTAATTGTTTTTGAATAGTCTTCTTTTGAAAAAATGAAATCTATATCCCCAACCATTCGCTCGGCAATATCCTCATAGATTCCAGCTAATAGATTGCCAGTTCCTTTTAAAAAAATAGGTCTGATATTATTCGCTAACAATAGGCTGTTTAGTTCTTGTGCTTGTCCAATGATTTGGGTATTCCTGTCTCTATTTAAATTGGTTATGTATTTCATATAATCAACTAAATCAGCGGAAAGATATTTTAAAAAATCAGCTCTTTTGAAATTGCAGTAAATCGCGGAAAAAACATAATGACTGGTACTCACTTTTACAACAGCATCCCAGTCTATAGACGTTGATTTTAATTGCTTTTCTATTTCTTGTCTATTCTGTGCTTCAAAAGAAATGGTCAAACATTTTGCAATAAAAAAAAGGGTTTCTTTATAATTCAATTAATGATTTTTTTTACTCGAAAGAAATTATTTGGTTGGATCTGGATCTTGATTGAAGTGATCTTCACTTTTTTCTTTTAATTTTTCCAGGGTGAATTTGTCTCGTACAGATTTTGTTTTTGGGAAGATATAATTAGAGAGGGTTACAAATACTTTTACCCGTTCTGTTTTAGTAAGTTTTTCTTGATTTATGAGTAGATCATCCAGTACTTTTTCGTAGAGCATTTCCATCTTTTCTTTGATGGAAGGAACGTCTTTTTTAGCGGGTCCTCTTTTAGATTTTTTACCTGCTTTCTTTGCTGAATTTGGATCGAATGGCATATGTATTAAAATTTAATTCTAGACCAAATGTAACCAAAAAAAGTTTACTTTTTTAGCAACCAAATGTTAGACTTGTATTTATCACCTAATCCATCAACTAAAGTAATACCCATTTGATCACAGGTTGATCTTTCTGGTATTGTATTGTTATTTTGATCTCACCATTGGTAAAACTCAGTTCGTAATTATTTCCAATATCTAAAGCGATTTTTTAAATGGTTTTACACACGGTTCTATCTTGATCTATGGACAAAACACAATAATCTACAGATTTTATATTAGAGAAAATAAAAAAAGCCTGAACTTCCTGTTGAAATTCTTACGAAGAAGATTTAATCCTAAAATAAAAATTACTGATAATACCAACTAAAATTAAGAAAATACCCAGAAAAGTCAATACTGTATATCTTTCTCCAAAATAAAAAAAACCAATCATAACAGCAAAAATTACCTCTAAATACTTAATGGGAGCAACTATATTAATTTTACTATTTTGAAATGACTTTGTCATGTAAAATACAGCTATAAATCCAAATACTCCTGATAATAAAAGTAAGAATAATTCTTTTAAATTTGGATTAATCCAATAATTAAATGAGGTTGAAGCACCAAAAATAAGCGTTAGGAACATAAAATAATTTACAATAACTAAAGGGTTTTCTGAATTACCTATTTTTGATGTTATGACAAAAATTAACCCTACAGTAATTGCTGATAATAATGCAAATAATATACCAATTGATGATATATTTTGTTCAAAACCATTTATTAAAAAAACACCTAAAAGTGCAAGTAAAATTAAAAACCATTGAATTGGTTTTACTTTTTCTTTCAAAAAAATTAAAGCAAAAATAGTAGCAAATAATGGGGAAAGATATCTGATTGATACTGAAACACCAACTCCTAAATACTTTATACTTAGAAAAAATAAAGTCATTGAAAAAACACCAAGAATACCTCTAAGTAATAAGAGTTTTTTATTGTTTCCTAAAATTGGTATTTTTTTTTTAAAAATTAAAGGCATGGTCAAACTTAATGTACCAATTGCTCTAAAAAACACAATTTGATAAACACTAAATTTATTTAAATATGTTACAATGACATACATTATTGAAAAAGCTATAACACTATAAATCATATAATAAGTTGGTATATGTTTTTTCATTAAAATAATTATGTTTTATTAATAAAGTTAACTTTCAAATAATTATTAACTAAAATCAATTATATTTTTTCCAAACTACTCTATTAATATAATCTGTATAAGAAATAATTATTCTAACCACTTTCTCTGAAACGTTTGGCATAGAATAATCTAAAACTTGTCTCAATGATCTTTCTTCACCACGTTTTTGTTTTTCTATTATTTTTAGTGCTTGCATGATTCTTTCTGTATTTAAACCAACCATCATCACAGAAGCTTCCTCCATAGCTTCTGGTCTTTCATGTGTTTCTCTTATATTTAGAGATGGGAAATTTAAAATAGAAGACTCTTCAGATATGGTTCCACTGTCTGAAAGGACTGCTTTTGCATTTTTTTGTAAATTATTATAATCGTGAAAACCTAAAGGCTTCATTAATTTTATTAACGAATTAAACTCTGTACCTGTTTTGTTTATTTTGTTACGCGTACGAGGATGTGTAGATACGATAACAGGAATGTTATAAATTTCTGCAATTGTATTTAAAGTTTCAACTAATTTTACAAAATTATTAGAATTTATATTTTCTTCTCTATGGGCAGACACTAAAAAGTAATTTTCTTTTATCAATCCTAATTTTTCTATAATATCAGAAGAATCTATTTGCTTATTATAAGCTTCAATTACTTCATAAATGGGAGAGCCTATTTTTATAATTCTATCAGCAGGAAAACCCTCCTTTAAAAGATACTCTCTTGCTATATCGCTATATGTTAAATTAACATCAGCAATATGATCTACAATTTTCCTATTCGTTTCTTCAGGCACTCTCTGATCAAAACAACGATTACCTGCTTCCATATGAAAAATAGGGATTTTTCTTTTTTTAGCTGCAATAGCAGCCAAACAAGAATTTGTATCTCCCAGAACTAAAAATGCATCTGGTTTTACTTCTTGTAAAACCGGATCAATATTAATTAATATTTGACCCGAAGTTGTTATTGCATTATCTCCAGCTGCATTTAGGAAATAATCTGGCTTTCTTAATCCTAAATCTTTGAAAAATATTTCATTCAGCTCATAATCATAATTTTGTCCTGTATGAACAAGGACGTGTTCAATACTTTCCGTTTTATCTAAAGTATTTAAAACTCTAGAAAGACGTATTATCTCTGGTCTAGTACCTACAACTGTTAATACTTTTAACTTCTTCATTATAATTAATTATCGATTAAACTTCTTCAAAAAACGTGTCGGTATCCTTTGGATTATAAAACTCATTAATCCAAAAGTTTGTATATAAAATATCATCTCCAATATTTTTAATATTGTGAGTGAACCATATTGGCATATCAACATAAGATGGCTCATTACCATCTAAATGAAAATTCAACACTTCACTTGTTCCTATTCTTCTTAATTGAATTAAAGCTTTTCCTTTAATTACAGAGAATCGTTCAATTTTTCTAGTATGATAATGATTTCCTCTCGTTATACCTGGAACAGTTGTTGAAAAAGAAACTTGTCCTCCAATATTTAATCGAATTACTTCTACAAATGATCCTCTTGTGTCTGTATGTTTTGTATATTTTATTGGGAAATGCTCTGCTAAATTAATATGAGAACGAAATGTATTGAATAAGTTTAATTCAAAACTGTCTCTTATAGTTGGTATTTCTCCTTTTTTTTGGTAGTTATTTTTAAAGTTTTGTAAATGAGTTAAAATCTCAGAGACTTTAGCTTCACTAGTATGTGGTACTTTATAAAGTTCTTCAGATTTTCTTAGTCTAACTTTTTCAATAATTTCATAGGATAACTCTCCTACATAAATCAATTTCAGACTTCCATCAACTTTTATTTCTGGAATTTCATTATTTACAAGTTGATGAGAAAAAGTAGCTACTACTGAATTGTAGTGTGGTTTTCCAAATGGTCCAAATACGTTTGGAATAATTAAACCTGTAAAAAATCCACAATCTTGTTTTGCCCAATCATTTAATAAATTTCGACCAACTTTTTTAGATTTACCATATAGATTATCTCTATCTTCTTGTGAAGAAGATGAAAATAGGATATGAGGTTTTAAAACTGCCTTTTTACAAGACGCAATTAGTTTATTGACAAGGGTAATATTAGTATCATAAATTACTTGCTGACTTTTATGTCTATTCATAGCCGCTAAGTGAACTATGGTGTCGCAATTTGAAACAAATCTATCAAGCAGGTTTTCATCCTCAAAATAGCTAATATCATAATCTATAACCTCAAATTCTTTTGGATATAATTTTAATGTATTGTATAAATGTGTTCCAACAAACCCTTCTTGTCCTGTAATCCCAATTTTTATCATTTCTCTATTTGCCATTTAGTACCTTGAAATCTAACTTCGTCATCAGGGTTTTCACCTAAATTAAAATTAGAAAGAATCATTAATTTGGAGGATTTTTCTAAAGAACTAAAACCGTTTATATATCCGTTTGGTATATAAAGCACTTGAGGATTTTTTTCTTCTAAAATATAAACTTTTGGTTCTAAAATAGCTGAAGGGTTATCCCAATCATCAATTTCAACTAATTTAACCTCAAACCTTCCTTTTATGCAAAAAAACCATCTGCTTTCAATTTTATGACCTTGCCATCCTCTAAAAAAACCAACTTCAGCATTCATTGTGAAATACATTCTTTTAATTTTTGATAGATCAAAATCATTTATATAGTCTAATCTACCTCTAAAATCTTCGGAAAATCCACCATTAATAATTGATGATTTATTTAGCATTCTTTAGCTGATTTAATTCGTCAACGTAACTTAAAGCTAAAACTTTCTTTTTAGTTTCCTCCACGTTTAGTCTTTGAGTATTATGTGAATGATATTCTTCTGTTCCAGAATTTTGTTCCGTTCCATCTGTCGAATATTTACCATAATTTAAATCCCTATTGTCAGCAGGAACTCTATAATAACCTTCTAAATTTTCTGCTTTAACAAATTCTTCCTTAGTTAATAGAGTCTCATATAGTTTTTCGCCATGGCGCGTTCCTATAATTTTTATTTTTTTATCTGAATTATAAATTTCTTTTATAGCTTGAGCTAGAACACCAACCGTAGATGCTGGAGATTTTTGAACAAATAAATCTCCTTGCACACCGTTTTTAAAAGCATACAAGACTAGATCAACAGCTTCATCTAAAGACATTAAAAAACGTGTCATATTTGGGTTTGTTAAAGTTAACTCATTACCCTCCTTTATTTGCTTTATAAATAAAGGAATCACAGAGCCTCGAGAAGCCATAACATTTCCATATCGGGTTACACAAATTATAGGGCCATTTTCTGGAATATTTCTAGATGCAGCAATTGCTACTTTTTCCATTAATGCTTTTGATATACCCATGGCATTAATTGGATAAGCTGCTTTATCAGTACTCAAACAAACTACTCTTTTAACATTATTATTAACCGCAGCTTTAATTACATTTGATGTTCCAAAAACATTAGTTTTTGTCGCTTCTAGCGGAAAAAATTCGCAAGATGGAACTTGTTTCAAAGCAGCAGCATGAAAAACATAATCTACACCAAGCATAACATTATTTAAACTGTCATAATCTCTCACATCACCAATAAAAAACTTCAATCTCGGGTTTTTATATTTTATCCTCATGTCCTCCTGTTTTTTTTCATCTCTAGAGAATATTCTAATTTCTTTAAAATTAGAATTTATAAACCCATTTAAAACTGCATTTCCAAAGGATCCTGTACCACCAGTAATTAGCAGAACTTTATTATCAAAATTTTTATTTATCATTCTGTATTTTTTTTATTGTATTAATGTAAGTATTTATAATAATTGTTTCGTCAAATCTGTTTTCAGCCAATTTTCTTGACTCTTTACACATATTTTCTAATACTTTGACGTCAGAATTGATCATGATTTTCATAGTTTGCGCCAAGTTTTCGGGAGCATTCGGCCTAACTAAATATCCATTTTTGTTTTCCAAAACTGTATCTTTACAGCCAGGCATATTTGTTGTGATAATTGGTCTTCCTACACTTAAAGCCTCTAGCAAACTTTTAGGTGTTCCTTCTCTGTAATAAGTTGGTAATATAACACAATGTGATTTTTTAATATGTTCATAAACATTATCACTAACACCCAAATAATCAACAAATTCTAATTTAGACCATTTAGTCATAACAATCATAGGAATGGAATCTATGTTAGATGAATCACACATTCCTAAAAGTTGTATTCTAAAGTTTTTAATTCCAGAATTATAAAGCATGGAACTAGCTTTAATCAAGTCCTCGACACCCTTAGAATAAAGCATTCTAGCCACAAGCAAAAAAGTGAATTTTTCACCATGTAAATTAGGCAAAGGAGATTGTTTAAATTTAATAAGATCAACTCCTGATCCTGGAAGTAGAAGTGCTTTATTTTTAGATATAATTCTTTTTTGTATAAATAAATCCTGATCTATATTGTTTTGAAAAAATAAAATATCAGCTTTTTTTTGTGAAAATTTATAAAGTTTTTTCAATACGAGTGAAGTGAAATTATTTTTCACGAAACCTATACCTAGTCCAGCTATATTATTAATGATAGAAATATTTAATATATATGCTACAATAGTAGCGTATATATTAGGTTTAGCAGTGAAATTCAATATAATATCAGTATTTTCTTTTTTTAATAACTTATAAAAGTTAAAAATTAATTGAATCTCCTTTAATATATTTTTGGATTTACTATCAATATTTATATTTGTAAGCTTTACTCCAAGATTTTCTAATTTGACTGTATACTTGTCGGAGGGAGCAATAACTGTAACTATATAATTATTTTCTAATAAAGATTTGATTAGGTTTTCTCTAAAATTATATATATACCATGTGGTATTAGCGATTAAAGTAACTTTCATATTATTAAGCTTTATAATTTCTCACTTTTGAAACTAATTTAAAAATAACACCTAAACATAATAATGTAAAATATAACGCGTAAAAAAGAATAAAAATATTTAAAAAATCATATATTATAGAAATTAAAAGAAAAGGCATCATTATTCCAGTGATACCAAAATTTTGTGTAAGACTTCTTTTCTTAGATAACTTTTCAGAAACAATAGAATTATCTACTGATTTAAAATTTTGATAAATTACTCTCATTAAAAGATTAGCAATAGCAGCAATACAAGCTATAAACAAATAATCTAAATCAAATGGATAATTGAACTGTGAGTCATTTAAAGCAAGTCCTGAAAAAATTAATACAAAGGTATATGTGAAATATCCTCCTAAAGCATCTACCCAGCCTCCATAAATAGATTTAGTAGATGAAACTCTAGCAATATTGCCATCTACACAATCAAGTATTGCAAAAAAATTAAACAAAACAGCACCAATAATAGCTAAATACAAAGACTTAGACATAATTAATACTCCTCCAATTAGACTTACAACAATTGATAAATAAGTAACATTATTTGCACTAAATCCGATTTTAATAAAAAACCATGAAACAGGAATTGAGATAGGTCTTAAAAAAACATTTGTCCAAATTGGATCTGACTTAACTTTCTCATTTGGAAGAGAATCTTTAATATCTTTAATAGAAATTTTCATATAATTTTAATATTTATTTAAAAAATTATTCATTGTATCTGTATAATTGGTGTAATGAAATATTTTTGAATTTTTTGTATTAGCTTTCATTTTAATTATTTCACTTTTTTTAGTTTCAAGTATTTTTTTTATTTGATTTTTAAATAATATTAAATTAGTTACATCTAATAAATAACCATTATATCCATTTCTTAAATATAAATTAAGATCTCCTGTGTCATTTGTTATAACTGGACAACCAGCAGAAATACTTTCTACAAATTTAGTTGAAAAACCCGCTTTAGTAACAATAGATTTCTTTCTTATAAAAATAAAGAAATCTGATTCTGATAAAATTTTTATACAATCCTTATGAGAAACTCTTCCATGAATTTTTAGCTTACTACCTAAATTTAAGAGATGTTTTTTAATTTTATTATCTAAAAGAATTAATCTCTTCTCTTCAACACCTATAATATTAAGATGAAACTCATGTGTTTCACTCAAATCAGAAAGTATTTCGATAAAATCAAAAATTGATTCTTTATTAAAATTCGGCATTCCTATTGTAGTAAGAACAATTTTTTCCTTTATATCATTATTATTTGAATACCATTTTGAATCATTTAAGTCAACTAAAGGAGGTAAATTAATTGTATTAATTTTCTTTGAATAATAATTTTCTAAATATTTACTAATAACTATTACTCCATCAGATTTAAAACTTAAATATCTCATTCTAATCTCACTATCTATATTTTTAACTAAAACATAAATAAAATTTCCACCGGCACTTTTACCAATATTATATCTATACCACTCAGTAATATCAAAAAATAGTAAAAAATTATTTTTTTTAGAGAAATTTAATAATTTAAAGGAATTAAATGATGAATAGTTATATAAAATGAGAGAATGAATTTTTTTAACCCCAATATTATTAATGATTTTTACAATATATTTTATACTGGTAAAAGTATAAAGTGATTGAATAATTGTATTTGGATGTTTGTAATTATATACAATAAAACCATCAACAAATATTTTTTCTTTAAATATTTCATTTGAACTTGGAGATATAAATACAACATAGTAACCTAAGTCCCTTAATATTTTAGCATTATTAAGCACTCTAGATGCTGCAGCATTTCCATTAGGAAATAAAAAATTCCCAATATAAATAATTGTTTTTTTATTCAAAATTTAATTTTGTTGATTTTAGTTCTTTTAGGAGAAATATTGGTTGTAAAATAAAAATCGGAAATAAGATTATTATATTCACAAGTACTATAACGTCCCAACTTTTATGAGTTGATAATAAATAATAAGTTAAAGGAATTTTGATTAAAGCAGCAAATCCAAATAAAAATAATTGAGGTTTAATTTTACTTATTGCATTAGCAATGCAAGTACTAGCTAAAATAAAGATCATTAAACTTATATATGAAGCAAATAACATTGAACTGACATCGTTTATAATAATATCCTTATCATTTAACCAAATCTCAACAATATATTGAAGGTTAATTGCTAATATAAAACAAACAATACTTGCAATAACGGCAAGTATGTTAAGCATCTTGTATATAGAAAATATCCACGATATGTTATTATTATAAAATGCTTTCGATACAGAAGACCATAATGGGACTGTAATTAAGGTAAAGAGAACAGTCAGAATACTGAAAATTCTATAATATACCTGATAATCAACTACCTCCTTAGAACTAAAATAATTTGAAATAAGTAACTGATTAGTAGAATGAATAAATAATAACGATAATTGAATTAATAAGAAAACAATCCCAAGATTTAAAACCACTTTAATATCTGAAATACTTATATATTTAATATTGGGACGACAATCAACTAACTTATATTTAAAAACAAATATAGTAGCTAAAATTAAAGGAAAATTAAAGGAAAACACATAAATCCATGATACCGTTATTAAATTTGAGTTTTCAGAGTTTGAAGAATACAAAAAAATTAAAATAAATAAATTTGACAAAAAAAGTAATAAATTAGAAATAGCTGATAGATGAATCGCGTGTAAAATTGAGGATATTAATTTAGTGTTGAGTTGTAGAATTATTCCAAAGAAAGTAATTAAAATAGCATCAGTTAATGTATTATTTGATAATACAATTCTAGATATATTTAATGTTTCATTCCAATTAATATTTATTATGCAAAAAACACCAATTATTAAAAAAATAATAGATAAGACTCCAATAGAAAAATAAGAAGATGAAATATATCTTTTTGCTTTAGTAAAATCATTTTTTTCTAAAGATTTTACTACATAATTTCGCATTCCATTTCCAACACCAAGATCAAAAGTTAGTACCCAGTTTAAAATAGAAAGAATTGCAAACCAAGACCCTAAAATTGATTTGTCTTGGAAGTAATTCAAGTATGCTGGTAAAGTTAATAAACTAGTTAACATCCCAAAAAACTTCAAACCAAAAGAGCCTATAATATTTTTAGATAAATTAGTTCCTATATTAATATTTAACATACTATATCAGATGATAATTTATTAGTTATTGGATCAATAAAATAAAACATTAATATATATGTAATAGTTATAAAGGTGTGTGGTTCTTTGTTAATAAATACAAAAAAAGAAATAATAAAAAATAATTTATTAAATGTATTTCTTATGTTTTTTGATTTCAAAACCCCTATTATAAAATAATAATAAGGTATTATTACAAAGAAACCCAGTGCACCTAAAAAATATGTAAGTGTAGAAGTTTGATTAGATTTTGTCATGGTGGAGTATATATTATCCATGGCTCCTATTCCCGAACCAAAAAAAGGGTTTTCAAAAAAAATTTTTAAATTAGTAATTGGAGAATCTATTCTTTCTGTTAATGAATTAGAATCATTTATAAACTTACTAAACATTTTTGGATTAAAATCAACTAGTTTTGATAGAATTAAATCAATATTATATATAAATAACATAAAAAATAAAAATAAAAATAGAATCATAGAGAAGCTCGGTTTCTTGTATAATAAAAAAATCATAAAGAAAAGATATAAATATCCAAAAGTTGACTTTGTACTAATTAAACCGATAGTAAATATTAAAAAAGTAAATTTTGAAGTTTTTTCTTTAAAAATTAATTCAAATATAAAACCTATCAAAATAAAAGTAGCAAACAAACCTGGTTCCCAAAAAACTCCTATATTTCTATCAAAACCAACGTTCATATAATCACCAAATCCTTCAATAGCAAAAAAGATATATCCATTAAGGTAATGAACTTCATTTACATTAGATACTTTATCAAATATAGATGCATAATCAAAGTAGTTTACTAAAACATACCCGAAAAGTGAGATTATTATTATTAATTTTAATATGACTATATAATATTTTAAAAATATATTAAACTTAATATTTTTTACAAAAATTAAAGAAAATGTTAAGATAATAATTAGCTTAATATTTTTTAAAATATAATCCCCATTTTGATTTAAAATAAATGATATAAATATTAGAATTAAAAAAAATAAATATATTTTAAATTTTAAATCAAATTTAGTAATACTCTTTTGTGAAGAAAAAAAATATACTATAAG
>Ga0209533_1003912_pt1 | contig 13064 bp, 18 predicted proteins | sample COG_04_FD_184748 | JGI IMG/M metagenome (GOLD analysis project Ga0209533, IMG submission 184748) | Pelagic Microbial community sample from North Sea - COGITO 998_met_04 (SPAdes) (version 2) | ecosystem: Environmental > Aquatic > Marine > Neritic zone/Coastal water | place: Helgoland, sampling... | reverse complement strand
ATATCCACTTTGTTCATCACTTCCATCACCATTAAAAAGAACAACTATATCAGTATGTTCTTTAATATATTTTGCTACTAAATAATTGCCTACACTAGCACGGACTGTAGTTGTATCATATGATTCTATATTATAAATTACATCTGGAATTGCTTTAAGAAAATCTTCTTCTGTACACTCTATTGTATAATGATCTGATTCGATATGATTAGCGACTGTTTGTGCATGATATAAATCAGTTGATCCTTTAATACCAATAGAAAATGTTTTTAATGGAGTCTTTATACCCCTTTCTTTGTATAATTTACATATAATACCACATATCAAACTACTATCCAATCCACCACTTAATAAAGCACCTATAGGTCTATCAGATAATAACCTTTTTTTAACGGCATTAGTTAATTTATTACGAATACACGTTAAAATAAAATCTTCAGGTTGAAATTTATTTATTTTAAAATCTGTGTTATGATATTTTTTTATCATAAAACATTTTTCATTATATTCTAAATATGACCCTGTATAAAATTGTTTTATATAAATACATTTATCATGAATTGCTTTCATTTCAGATGAAAAGAAATATTCTCCCTCTAATGTCTGACCTATAAATAAAGGACGAACACCATATGGATCTCTAGCAACATAAACGGTTTTTCTTGTATCATCATATAAAACAAATGAAAATACACCATCTAAAAGTTGGCAGGTTTTTTCAATACCATATAATAGATATAAATGTAAAATAACTTCACAATCGGAAGAAGATTTAGTCACAAATAAATGTTCTTCTCTTAAATTTTTATGATTATATATTTCACCATTACAGATTAAATACATTGATCCTAATTTAAATGGTTGCATACCAGAATCTGATAAATCATTTATTGCTAATCTGTGAAATCCTAACACGACGTTATCCACTTGTATTATTTGTGATGAATCGGGACCCCTTGATTTAATTTTATTAAAATTGACTAATAAATCTTCTTTTGAAAATTTATTACCGATGTAAGAAAATATACCACACATATTATATGATATTATAAATATATCTTTAATTATTTATTCATATTTTTTAAATATTCTTCTAAAACTTTCATTAATCTATCCGCTTTATATGAATCATTTCCTGTATCTTTTAAATTAGATTTGAGATTAATCTTTTTATCATTTGTTAGTAAGGTGAATCCTTCAGTTATACCTGTTAAATCGTCTTTGACTTCAGATACTGACTTTTTATCTTTTACAAGTATATCTCTGTTTGAATTAGATGATCCTGATGGTTTAGAATTCTTAGCACGTGTTCCTAAAAATGAACTAATTGTTTGATTTTTTATTATATTTGTTCCGGGTGTTCCGGGTGTTCCTGGTGGTCCTGGAGGTCCAGGTGGTCCTCTACCACCACCATCTCTATCTCTACCTGATGGAGGTGGTCCAGGTGGTGGTTCAGGTGGTGATGGTCCAGGTGGTGGTCCAGGTGGTGGATCTTCAGATTTAGATGTATCTTCTACACATTTGCCTGAACTGAAATCATAAAATGGTTTATCTTCTTCATTACATTGAGGTATGAAACAACTACTTTCTGATCCGTTGGCATCAAAACATTGATCATAAAATTTTATACGGTTAATAATTATATATAAAAATACCATCATAATTATAAACACAAATACAGCATCACCCAATGTATTAAATAATCCATAGATATTGATATAGATATATATTATTATAACAGCATATAACACAATATACACAAGTAAATATATTAGATACCATACACTCATCGTCTTGTTACCATCTTCTCCATCAATACATCCATTAAATCTATCAATAAAATCAAAAAATGGTGGATATATTGATTTAATTATATCAATATTTTTTACATTTATGACTAAATAATATATTGTCATAATAAACATAATCATTAAATAATAGTTCAAGTTTCTAAAATTAGTAGGATTATGATTACCACTTATATTGAATTTAAAACAATTAGCCATATATTATAGATTATATATTAATTTGTATTGAAACAATACATAGAATATTTATTCTTCTGGTGATGGCGATGGCGATGGCGATGGCGATGGCGATGGCGATGGCGATGTTGGTGTTACCCCTTTTATAATATTTGATATTATAAAATACAAACCATATACTAATAATACACCATTAAATACATTATTATTCTCTTTACCCATAAAAATATAAACACCCATTACAATTAATCCACCTGCTATATTTAAATACATTCCCGGATTACTCCAACTGGTATTCCATTCTACTATACGAGTTAACCATGTTGGTGAAAAATCTTCTCTTAATCTTGATTCTTCAGGTCCAGGAGGTGGTCCAGGAGGTGTTCCAAAACTGGGCCTGCTGTTATTTGAGTCTTCATTATCTGGATCAGGTTTTAAAGAATTAAAATCTCTATCATAACATTTACCTTCTTCACTATTATAATACCTTGCTTCAGATGGATTATTTTCGCATAATTTAAATCTAGTACAAACTTCAGATTTACATTTTATTAAATCAATAGTTTTATCAATGATATAATATAATGTCTTCAATAATACATAAAGGAAATATATATTCAGAAAACTTGTAAAACCTGTCAGTAATGTTTGTCCCACATATTTTGCTCTACCAAAAGATGTTAATATTTCAACCGTTTTTTTGCTTCCTCCAATTTCTATTGTATCGAAATCGCTTTTTGTTGTTGGTATAACAAATTTATTAATAAAATTAACACCATTAAATTTAATAAATATAAATATACAAAATGAGATGACCCAATAAACAAATCCACTTATAAAAGTATTGTATTCACCTCTTGTAATATTTTGATTACAATCGATACCTTTAGATTGATTTATTAGATATTGCGCATGTGATGTAGTGATGTAAAATAGGATAAATAATATTATGAATGGATATGTTTTGGATACAATTAATTCTTGATCGGCTAAACAATTTTTTAGGGCACCGAGAGTGAGTTCTGTATCTGATTTATCGGATGTTGTTTTCACATTGGATTTACTTTTTTCACCCGTTTCACCCGTTTCACCTGTTTTTGGTTGATCTGCCATATATATTCTATTATAAAAAAATTATCAAATAGGTCCAATTTCTTCCCATAATTCATAATGAATTTCTCGTGTTGACAAATCACAGCAAAACCAAATAAAAAATTCTTTTATCTTTATCAAATAATCATAAATCATTTATATTAAATTATTTTATTTTTTAAATATATAATGAACTTTAATAAATTATGTAAACCATTTTTAATTTATATCGTATTTAGTATAATAATCGCCATATATCAATTTACAAGTCAAGCATACGAAAATATTAATAAAATTACATTAAAATCTATTAAACTGAATCAAAAACACAACGAATATGTGAATAAATTATTTCCTGATAATGTGAATATGAATAAGATACTCAAACATCAATTAAAACATCCTAATTATATTTACACATATCTTTCAAGTAATTTATTAATGTTTGTAATATTATTTGTTTTATGTGAATTTAATCATATGAATGCTGCATGGATTATATTAAGCATATCCATAGTTTTTCAGGTAATTGTAACATATTTTATGTCATATATTTTTGACGAATATGGTGATTTAATTTTAAAAGAAATGAAAAAAAATAAATAGATAATATATAATGAATTATACTGATAAAGTAATAAATATTATTGATAATTTAGATATGCCTGACAATATGAAAGGAAACAAAGAAATATTAAAATCTCGCTTTGTTGAAGAAGTCGTTTATTATGAAAAAAAAAGAGATAAAACTAAAACATATTATAATGTATTTAGATTTATTGTAACTACAGGAAGTATTCTATTACCTGCTCTGTTATCTATAGGTCAGATGGATCCAAATAAATTACCACGAAATTTTGATCAAATATCATATTGGTCTACATGGTCTATATCATTAATGGTGACTATAAGTAATGGATTCCTTCAATTATTTTCATTAGATAAAAATTATTTTAATTATTCATTAGTAGTCGAACAATTGAAAACTGAAGGATGGCAGTATTTTGGATTATCTGGAAAATACGAAGATCATGATATACACGATAAAGAATCATATAAAGATTTTTGTAAAGCAGTAGAAAATATAAAACGGAAACAAGTTGAAAATGAATTCCAAGGAAAAGGTAATACTACAAAGAAAAAGAAAGGTGATGATAAACAATCACCTTTATTAGAATTCGATTTTGATGGTAAAATGAAAGAATTTATGGAAAAATCTAAAAATAATGATATGTTTAAACCACTTGTACAAACTGTTAACCAGGTGAGTAATATTGATAATATGGTAGATAATTTAAAACAAAATGTAGTAAATAATGTGTCTACTAAAATGGTAGATGAATTTAAGAATGAAATTCGTGGAAATATTGATGATATAATAACGAAAGAAAATAAAGATAATAAAGATAATAAAGATAATAAAGATATACCTCCTATACCTAATAGAGATATAGAATCTAATTAACCCCTTTCTTTTCTTTTTCATATTTAATAACTTGTTCTTCATTTTCTAAGCAACCTATTTTAGGTATCCAAATACAACCATCTACTCTCTCACATCCTGGCAGTGGTTTTGATTTTTTATATGTTCGACATTTATGTTTCTGTTTTTTTGGGATCATATTTTTGTTAGATTTATCTTTTGAGTATGATTTTTTTATATTTTTTTTCTCTAATATAACTTCTTCTACATTGTCAAAACAACCTTTTTTAGGAATCCATTTACATCCTTCTACACCATTACAACCGGGTGGAGGAGATTTCATCTTGTATTTTCTACATGTTTTTTTTGTTTTATCTAATTTTATATTTAAATTTAATGATGATGATGATCCGGGTTTTATCGTTGATTTGTCAGATATGTCTGATTTTGATCTTAATGAATACCTTGATTCAGATAATGGTTTAGATGATGGTTTAGATAATGATATAGATAATGGTTTAGATAATGATTTAGATGATGGTTTAGATAATGATATAGATGATGATTTAGATGACGGTTTAGATGACGGTTTAGATGACGGTTTAGATGACGGTTTCTTAGGTTTATCACTATCATACATATCTGATGACATGTGACTTGTTTCTGATACAACTGAATCTACTGAATCAACCGAATCAACTGAATCATCTAATTCCGATGATTCGATTGATTCATCTGGTATAAGTGATGATGATTTAGTTGGTTTAGGTCTAGGACCATCTAATTTATTATATCGTTGAATACCCACGATCAATGATCTACTTATTGGATATAATAAATCATAATGATGTCCTCCGGTAGCACCAACTTCGTTAACATTATGAAACAAAAATATATCGTTGTCCCTATTATTTTCATTAATAATATATCCTAAACCTGTAGTAGTATAATTATTTCCATATGATTTATATACATTAATATTACGATTTAATACATGAGATAAAGCACATATTTCTGATTGTCCTCCATATGATGATTTCTTACGCATGTATTCTAAATATTGATTTACAGTTTTAACTGAATTGGGTAATCCTCCACTATCAATAGAATCTTGTATATCATCTTTAATAGTAAGTCCTGTGGGTGGTATGGGTCTGTCTAAATTCTGTTTTAACCATTCTACAGATTTAATCCTTATGTCCATTGATAGTTTGTCAATCTCTTTCATATTTAATTTATACGTAAATGATTGTATATCACATATTTTTATTGATCTATCCATATGCATATTTTGTGCTACAGAATTAAACAGACAAGCACCATTTCCTGCTGATCTAACATATGTTACATCATCTTCATCAATATTTTCTTTTCTAGACATTATAAATTATATAATAAAAAAATATTTATATATCTTTGTTAATATGGTTAAACATCTTTATAATAATTTGGTATATCAGATAAATCTTCACATTTTTTACATAGACACTGACCATTACCTTCTATATTGATTTTAAGATATGGATTAACACATGACAAACAATATTTTAATGAATGTTTTTCTCCATTCAGAATAACAGAACAATTTGGGCCTACACATGCTCCTGCTATATGACAATGAAAGAATTTATCACAAGAAGCACAACTTGTTTGAATTGCATTATCACCTATCTTGAATAATTCTTGACATCCACCGCATGCCAGTATTTCAGAATTAAACTTATCAATAAATTTTTTCCTGTTTTCAGATTTTTCATTAATTTTCAGTTTATTTTCGGTTTTTTTCTTTCTGGATGTAGTTAATGGATATATAGTTTTACATCTCTTATTTTTGAGAATTGATCTTGGTTCAAACACATCTTCAAGGTGTTCGACACGAGTTTTCTTTTTAGCACAACAAGACATGATATTTTAAACAATCATTTTCTTTAAATCAAATTTATTTAAAAAGATATTTATAATATATATTGAAGTATAAAAATGCCAAATACCAAAGGTGGTAAGAAACATAAACGTAACAAGAATCAATCTTTTAATGAAAAAACTCTACGATTAAAAGAAGAAGGACAAGAATATGCTCAGATCACAGCATGTCTTGGAAATTGTCGTTTTACAGTAATGTGTTTTGATGGTAAAGAACGTATGGCAACAATGTGTGGTGGTATGAAGAATAGAAAATTTGTTAATCAAAATGATATTGTGTTAGTATCTTTACGTGATTGGCAAGATTCTAAATGTGATATTATTGAAAATTATGATGAAAACTTAACAAGGAAGTTAAAAGACAAAGGTTTAGTACCGGATTCTATTAAATTAGATGTAGATAAACAATATTCATCCGATGATGAAGACAATATGGGATTTGTATTTTCAACTGATATCCCTGATTCTGATGATGAACTATTTGATCCTCCTTCAGATGAAGAATCTGAAGATGATAAAATTGATATAGATGAAATTTAAATATTCAAATTCTTGAAAGGAAAAATACAAATAATAAATTCCATATTAAATATAATATTGTTAATATTAAAAATATTATATATATGATAGGATATCTTTTGTATGATTTTCTAAAATAGTATAATATAAATATCAATAGAATCGGTAATAAAAATACCATAAAAACCATAATAGGTTCTACACTTTCTTCATTTTTTTCTTTATTTATAGGAACTGTTTTATTCATATACATATATAATATATTAATCAAAATCTAATTTAATTTTATGTGATGACGAATTCAATCCACGTGATGCTGATTTAGATAATTCTTGACGAGGTTTTCTTTCATAACTTTTTTTTAATTTTTTATTATTATTATAACATATATTCATATCTTCTTCTATATCTTTATAATGTAATAAGATATAATCTGTTATAAGATTATCCAATGCCCATTTAAAAAAATTAAGTTGTCCTAATGTAGATTCTACTTTAATATTACCACATTCAAAATTTAATCTGTCTCTACGACAAAATGGATCAAACTTTTTTTTTGAATACGATTTTAATTGTGATTTATAAGCATGATATATATTTATTTGTTTGTGTAATTTATTTCCATCTGAATCAAATGTTAATTCACCATTAGATTTTTCATATATTTCATAAAATATATTATTCTTTTTAGAATAATTAGTCACAAACCAGTCAATTATTCTAAGAGATATTTTTTTATCACCTTGAATGTTATCATAAAATTTATTTATATTATTATTTGTATTATAATATCTTTGTAATGAATCATATAAAACACTATTCATATCTATTTAATTATATAATCTCTTTAAATATTTTAAATTTTAAACGTAAATTTTTTTCTTTCATTAAATGTTTTTATTTTAGTCCGTTGACCGAGAAATTTAAAATATCTTTCTGATAATTTATATTCTTCAGGTTTCTTTTTCTTTAATACTTTTAAACGAACTCTAAGAATCATACCTACTTGCCATATCCTTTTATGTGTGTATTTACCCCCTTTAAATAATCTTTCTAATTTCTTAATAGTATTTTTAACATCTTGGATAGTTGTGTATTTAATAGGTATCGTATCTGACGGATCTTTATCTATGTAAACATCAAATGATTTTTTAGGATTATTTGGATTAAACAAAAATTGTTTCTTAGAACCACCTTTAATAGTTTTCTTTTTAATAATATCTTTATATTCTTGTTTTATCTTAGAATTAGTAGCAGTCTTTATAACACGTGGCGCTTTACCTTTTTTATATGCTTGATGCCATCTGTCTTGACACAAACACCATCTATCACCCGGTTTCAATCCAGGAAAACTCATACTTGGTGTAGTTAAATTATTACCATCTTTATCAGTTGATTCTAAAAATCTTTTATTCATTTTAGCACATACTAAATGTGATCCCGAATCAAACATATCTGTTTTACAATATCCTGATCTATTAAATCCTGTTAATGGTTTTTTGGAACATACTTTTAATGGTTTATCATTTATATTAAATTGTTTTGATAATCCACCTTTTAAAGATTTTTTCTTAGTTTTCTTTTTACATCCTTTATATGGAGCACACGATGCTCTCATTGTGAATCCTGCAATTTTACTCATACATCTTTTTTTACTATATTTTCTTGGTAAATCAAATTCTTTACCATCTGTAATTCTTTTACATTTATTGTCTTTCTCTGTTGCTTGACAACAATTTGTCATCTATATATTTATTAAATATAAAATATAATGCTATTACCATTAATATAGAATAATAAATAATCTTAAAATTTGTAGACTTATTTTTAACAAATAAATCTGATAAACCAAATGCTGCTATAAAAAGAATTAGACGTTCAAACATTTAATCTATTGTAGATTAAATTTTCGTTTATATTTTTGAATAGATGCTCTTAAAGTAGGTTCTCCCCATAATATATAACGTGATAATGATCCAGCACTCATGTAATTGTCCCAATTCTCATTTGTTTTGTGTCTGTTAATATATCTTTGTTTCCTTACTGGATCTTTGTGTTTGGTGTAATCAGACATCCCTGCCGCACCAAAATGTGTTGTTTTCACTTTCTTCCGTTTACCATTAACAGTATCATAAAATATTGCCATATATTTCTTTTTTTCATTTGTTGATTTCTTTATCACAACTTTCATTATACTATTTATCTATAAAATAAATCCCTTGCAAATAGGCATCCGCCAAATCATCTTTTTTTTTAGATTCTGTAAATAATTCTATAAATTTATTATCCTGATTTAATATCATATTTTTAGTATATTCAACCGAAAGAAATTTATTTTTTTTATATTTGTCTGTGAATTTACATTCAACTGGTGGTCCTTTATAAACTTTTAATTTATTACGAGCATTTATCATATGAACCTGTTCAACTGGTTTATCTTTAGTAGCACCTTCTATCATAAAATAACTATATAAAATCATCTGAACAGTTTTCATAACCGGATTTTTTAGAGCAGGTTGATTTTCTATACATATTACTTCGTGATTTAAAAAATCTGTTTTAAGATTTAATTCATTAATCATAATTTTACTTAAATTAAATATATCACGGTCATTATTCATTTTTTTCTTTTTCTTGTATTTTTTAGCATGAGTGGTACAACTATATTTAGTTTCACCATTTTCATCCGTAACTATATAACTTGATGATTTTTCACAAGATTTTTGTAATCCACATTGACATATGGGATTTTTATCGAGATTAATTATACCCCAATCAAGTATTTTTTTATCATCTGTTAATGAACAATAAGCGAGATTTTTAATCCCAACGTCAAATGATAAATATTTCATGATATATATATTAAAAGAATATGTTTAAATAATTACTTTAAAACAGAGAGAAACCTTCCTGACCCATACCACCATTACCGTTTCCTCCTCCATTATAACCATTTCCACCATTATTACCATTTCCTCCGAATTGTGGAGGAGGTGGCATTACATTAATAGGTGGCATCATAGTCCCTGTATTGCTGTTATTATTTACACCCAATGCTTGATTCAAAGCATTTGTGACTTGAACAGTATTGCTATTTTGATTGGTTACCGGAACTTGTCCAGCATTATTATTTTTATTAGCATTAATTAGATCTACAATATCAGTGCTGATATCAGTATGTTCAGGTGCTTTTTCGATGTAATCAGTAACTTTATTGAAAACAAGCAGACTCTTGATCATCAAGTAAACAATTGGGACTAAGATGTAAATCCAAGTGAAAGTTGTATTATCATTATTATTGAAAATGTAAATACAGAAACCAAGTAATACCATAAAACCGATCTCTAAATACATTTGTTTTTCAAATAAGTTCATTGATTGTGATTTAACTTCGCTTTCTCTGCCCAATACCATACGAGTTTGATATAAATAACCGATGACCGCTAGAGTTACTACAAAGAATACAAAATTTGGTGTCATAAATGATTCTAATGAAAATGATGATCCTGCTGCTTGTATTGTTCCTCCATCCATATTATATTATAACATATATTTTATTTATTTTTTAATTTTTGTTTTTAATTTTTGTTTCTTCTTTTTATTTTTTGAACCTGATTTTGCTTCTTTACTCATTTTTAATGCTAAAAGATCTGTTAAAAAAATTGTAACAAATAATAATTCTAATAATTTTAAAAAAATAGATGATTATAATCCAACAGGTAATTTATTATATAATGATAATATTTTATCAAATATTAATAGTAAATTTAGTTAAATAATGTTAACGTCCCTTCTACCGCCCGGGGGTCGAAGCGACACAACTGCCATGTCGTGTGCAGCAGAGCCCCACGCCGTCTCTCACCACCAGAGTTTGTATACTCGACGGGCACGTGCCGTAGAGGGTGGCGGTCGACGGCACAGCAACAGGTTCCGTATCGATGGCATGAAATAGAAATACGCCAGCCACTGGATCTGCCAGTGTAAAAGTGAGTGATAGTAGCCCTGATACGATCAGCCCGAACCCTTCTGTTAAACCTTTTTTGTTGATTATCATAATTTCTTGATCAAGTCCTGCTTTCATTAGTATACCCAACAAAGTACTATTTTTATTATCTACCATTTTATTTATATGATCAATAGTATATTTTTCGATACCCGCACCCAAATTTGCATACCATAGATATATTTTATTCATCTCCTCTGGTTTATGAGCTAACCTAAAATTTAATGCATCGCGAACATATGGCTTATTCAGATGGGGGTATGCCGTTTCGGGGAAATATTGTTTTAGTTCCTCTATAGTATAATCCTTCGATGGTTTAATAATTGGTTTATTAAACAGCCCTTCAACATTATTACATCCACAAACATTTTTAAGAATATTCTCAAGTAGCACACCCAAAATTAGTGAAACTATACATATTAAAATTTGTTCAGTTTTCATTTATATTTATAAAATATAATATATTTTTTTTACTATGATTAATAACTATTTTTACCCATTTTAAAAATATAATCTACTAATAATAATACAAATATACATGTCATTAAATAAACAATAATATCATTCATATCTTTAGATTCATTACAATTATTATTATTAGAATTATTATTAGAAAACCCTTCAAGAACATTAGCCTTTTCTAATTCTTCACTGGAACGTAATGATCTAGATTTTCTAGAAGTTGTTTTATCAGAGTTTGCTTCACGAACACTCATTTTAATTGCATCTCTTAAATCTTCACTTGGAGAAGATCTTGAATTTCTTGATGAACTTAAATCACTAGAACCTAAAGGAATATTTTTACGATTTTTATATCTCCTTATTTTTCCCTTATTATTTTACGATGTGTAGGTAATAATTTAGGATTTTGTAGTTGTTCTCTATAAACTTCTTCCATCTTATCTAGATCAGGACTTTTATAACTACTTCTTATATTTTCTAAAAAAAACATTAAATCAGTTATTTAAACGGATATCTATAATAAATATTAGACAATGGGTATCCCATCATATTTTAAAAATATCATAAATGACTACAATAATATTTTAATTCAACAAGATTTATTCAATAAAAAAATCAATAATTTATTTTTTGATCTTAATTGTTTAATACATCCATCTTGTGCTGGATTAACTGATGAATCCGAAATGTTTGATAATATCTATAAAAATATGATTAAAATAATAGATGTCTGTAAACCAACTGATTTAATTTATATAGCGATTGATGGAGTATGTCCTCGTGGTAAGATTGAACAACAGAAGTATCGCCGTTTTCGATCCGCGGGTGAAAAGAAGATATGGGACACAAATGCTATATCACCTGGTACTAAATTTATGAATGATTTAAACATATTTCTTAGAGAAAAACCCTATCCTATTAAAACAATATTTAACGATTCAAGTATCCATGGTGAAGGCGAGCACAAAATAATGCAATATCTCAAAAATCAGAACAATTCAGATATTAACATTGTTCACGGATTAGATGCCGATTTAATCATGTTATCTATGATTAAATCTAATAAAATTTATTTGTTGAGAGAAAGAACTGAATATAATATTGAAGGATTTGATTCTGAATTTGTTTATTTAGATATAGGATCACTAAAAAAATATCTCGTCCAAGATATAAAAAAAGATTTTATTAAATTATCTAATCAAGATATTATAAATGATTATATTTTTATGTGTTTTTTCATAGGAAATGATTTCGTTCATAATTCACCTTGTATAAATATACGTTACGGAGGATTAAATAATCTTTTGGACGTATATAATAAATTACAAGAAGAAAATGGTGGGTTATTTTATCTTATTTATAATAATAAACTTGATCTGAATAATTTCAAGAAATTTATAAATAAATTATCTTTATCAGAAAATAAATATTTAGAGAAGGTATTATTTATTAGAGATAAACAAAATAAGAAATTTAAAAATATGTTTCAAGATATATATCAATCATACATTAATGATAAATCATTAGATTTTTATCAAGAAGATAGATTAGATGAGTTTAATAATCATATCCCGATAATTGATCGAAGAGATGAATTGAAAATATTTAATAATTTAGATTCGTGGCAAAGAAGATATTATATGTTTAATTTATATCA
>Ga0209533_1003906_pt1 | contig 13068 bp, 6 predicted proteins | sample COG_04_FD_184748 | JGI IMG/M metagenome (GOLD analysis project Ga0209533, IMG submission 184748) | Pelagic Microbial community sample from North Sea - COGITO 998_met_04 (SPAdes) (version 2) | ecosystem: Environmental > Aquatic > Marine > Neritic zone/Coastal water | place: Helgoland, sampling... | reverse complement strand
ATTCTTGTTTATAAATAACACTACCTGTTATATCATTAGAAGTAACAGCAGAAGTAACAACATTAAATGGTCCTTCTCCGTCAGAAGAAACCACTGATTTACTTATAATTTTATCTGATTCTGCTATTTCAAAACCAATATCTTGAGTATTACTACCACCAGCGCACCCACACTTATCGTCCTTGCCTGGTGGTCCGCGTTCTCCTATTTCTCCTTTAATACCTCTCGGTCCCACTAAATCCTTCATAAAAAAGTGATAGATGAGATTTAGTAATATATTAAATAGGTTAATAACAATTAAAGCAGCGTACCAACTGAAAAACATACCAAAATTCTCAGAACTTATAATATTTCTACCGTAGTTAATTAGGAAGGAGGAAGCAAATATCAAAATAAATACTATAATAGACCAGAATAAATAAGTCACCTTATCGTAATTCATTTATAATTATAATATAAAAATATAAAAAAAAGAAATATATTAAAAATTCTTCTTATTTAGTAGCAGCATAAATATAATTAATTTCACTTTTATTTAAATTTACCTTGGCTTCTTTAATACCTTCAAATATCTTTGTTTCACACCTTGAATTTGTTTCGGTGTCTTTTTTCTCTATAAAACTCCTTTCGGAAAAGGTATAAGTATGATTTACCATATTAGTATCTATTTTCTGATAATTCATCATAATAAATTGACACCCTCCCATCAATCCCTTGCCAGATTCGTAATTAATTGGAGCAATTCCACCAAAGACGGAGTCGGATTCTCTTTCGGGTGATAGGATAGTGAAACCACATTTGTTATATTCCGATATTTGTTGCCTAGAAACCTTATGATGTTTATCGTTCACATAATCCTCTATATCTTCGTCTGTCTCAACAATATCATTTTGATTTAGATATAAGACACGTCGTTGTTTCTTATTATACTTTAAAGTATAGTTAGATACGGTAGAATAATTTACTAACTCCTCTAAACTACTTCCTTCGAAACCAGTTGAGGCTAAAATTATAACTCTACCTATACACGTCTCTAATGTAATATTAATAAATTTATTATTTTTATCATTATAAGAATATTCTGTTCCTAATAGGAACTGACCTAACTCGTCATAAATATATTGATGTATCTTATCTAAACATTTTATATTTCTACTAGTCTTCAGATTCAAAAATAAAATAAATGGATCCTTATAAACTTTACATGTTATTGGATTGAAAGCTACACTCGCAATTGCCCTTAAAAAATCCTTCAAATTTACACTGTTTAATGTATATCTCCATTCTCCGTCTTCCTGACCTACTGAAACCACAGGTTCTACCTTATCTCCATAACTATCATTAAATATCTCTAACTCTACCATACGAGCACCCGCTGTAATAATTTCCTTAAAAACCTCTACACTAACATAATCATATTTGTGATAGTAACAGACATAAGGTCGATAGGCACTAGCAACATAGAAATTCCTTAGAGGAGTTTTACCATCTTTATATTCAATAGGGGCATCTTTTATACTTTTAAGATGTATTTCTTTATTTTTGTAAACAGCTAATCTATGTAAGGCAATATATGTCCGAAACATTTTGGAAACTAAGACTAACATAACAACTAGGAATAGTATTAGAATTCCAATCGCAAAACCTTTTACTTGCGAAGATAAATTTTGCTGTATTTCTTGCGGAGTTGCTGGTATATCTTGACTTTGACCTTGACCTTTGCTTTCACTCATAATACTAAATTAATACTTATCATTTTATAAGATAATTATTAACAGAAAAAAATTAATAAATTAAAAAAATTTAACTTCTTTTTTTAGATCCTTTCTTTTTTCTACTTCCACTACTTTTTTTATTACTATTTCTTCCTTTCACTCCTACTTTACTTCTAGATCCTTCTTTGGCACCTACTTTTCCTCTGGATCCTTTTCCTCTGGATACTTTTCCTCTGGATCCTTTTCCTCTGGATCCTTTTAGATTTCGTTTTCTTCCCGTATTTGCAGAAATATTTTGAATATTACTTAAATTAACCTCTTTATTTCTTAAAATTGATATATTTTTACCTCTTTCAGAAATAATAGCATCTACAAACTCAAAATGGTCTCCATTAAAATAAACTATTATTATATGTTTTGATTTGGGATCACCCACCATAGTATTATACCCATCAGTTTTATATCTTTCCGGCATAATTATATATATACATACTTTAAAAACTTCACTTATAAAAAATAGTTCCGTCTCTCCTGCCCAATTATTTTTATTTACATTACCATTTCCAGTTCCATTTATATTGTTTTCATTTTCATTTATCCCATTTACTATTCTTTTATATGGATTATCCGGAGGTCTATCCTGATCAAAATAGTCTTTATATGGTTTTTTATTTATAATATTATCATATTTATCTTGTCTTTCCTGTATAAATCTAGTTCTTTCTAATTCATTATAGTTTTCCAATACTTTATTTATAACAGCATAACTATATGTAACGTAATCATTTGATACATTAGTACCGCATAAATGATTATAAATAATCATTTTAAATTTTATTATAGTTTCTTCCTTCATTTGAATAGGATTTAACTGTTTTATATTTAGATTACCAAATTTATTATCTAACGTGTAAGTATCTCCTACAGCAGTCATATAAGTTTTAATTTCCTCTTTTAAAAAAGACTGGTCTTTATTATGAAAAAGATAACAACCAAATATTATACTATGCCAAGAACAATCCCCATTTGTTGATGTAGCAAAACGTGTAAAAATACTATTTGGAATAGTAATTTCTCTTATTTCTTGAAGTATGGCATCATAATTCATCTCTGGATTATAGTCTAACATATCACTATCTAAAACCATATAACCTCTAATACACCTAGATTTTCCCATATTATTATTTTCATCAATTATATTACACAAGGATTCATTTCCAAAATTGAAACATTTAGATATACAGAGTGGTGATTTTTTATTATAATTAGCATAAGCAACAGCATAACTTTTCACATCAAGTGGTTCTTTCTTATAAAACCGTGCCTTTATAGGTTTTCCCCATATAATATAATTCTCCTTTTCTTCTATTTTATATACTTTAATCTTATTAGAACTATTAGGATCTTTAATCAGAGTGCTTTCTTCCATACATGGTCTAGGTTCTTTTTCGTTATGAACTGTTACTTCTTGATTACTTTCATTATCCATATAAAATTCTTCCGCATAGTAAAATTCTTGTTCTGGAAGATCATTTATTAATTTTAACTCAGTAGGTAATCCTTCTTTTATTTCTTCTCCTTTTGTTAATTTTTTATCTAAAATTTTTATCATTTTTTTCTTATAATCACCTTTTGTATTATCAGTTATTAACTTTATTAAAAAATCAATTTCTTGTGCATTTGCACTGGTAGAAGTGGGCAACGCATTATCCAAAGTACACTCTTCTAATACTATGTTAGAAGTATCAGATTGAAACTTTTCATATATTTTTAAAATAGCATCTTGATTTCCTTGATTATATGAAACACCACTTTTATAACTAGTTATTAATCCTTCATCATTTGATAAATAATATATAATTACTTTTTTAATAGTTTGACTGCTAGTGTGTATATGTGATAAATCCTTTTCACTAATAGGTAATGTCGCTACATATACATGATGAGCAGATACATTATGATCTAAATTAAATATATTTTGCATTACCTTTTGATAAAAATCTTTTGCTTCTGTCTCATTAAAAACGAAAATAGTAAATATATTATTACTTATATTTTCTTCTATTTTAAACTTTGATAAATCGAAAAAATGTTCCTTGACACATTTTAAAGGTTGTATTGTAACACTCATTATAATATATCATATATTTTATTTTTACAAATATTCTTTTTTGAAATCTTGACTAGTATAAATTTTTATTTTCAATTCTAAAGCTTTCTTTATTTTACTAGTTCCCAAATCCATATTATCCACTATAATAAACGCGATATTTTTATTAATAACACTTTTTATTTCCCCCCCTTCTAACTTAATAAAATCGATAATCTCACTATCTCTTTTACCAGATAATACTACACCCTGATTTAGAAATTTACCAGTAGTCTGTGTGCTAGATAATTCCACCGAGAATTTTAAATATTTATGCTCTAACAAAAAACTCTTAATTTTTCCTATATTATTTAAAATCTTAATAGCAGTTTTCTCCTCAATTCCACTTATCTCCTTCAACTTAACTAACTCCATTTTATCCAAATCACTAATAGTTTTAATCTTAAAATGTTGGAATATTTTTTTTAATATCTTTTCCCCTAAACCATCACCTAACAAACAAGTTCCCGCAACGATTTTCTCCAAAGGAATTGGTTCAGATAAAACCTTTTTAATATTACTTACTATCTTAGTGGCCATAGTTTGTTTAATTCCATCTAACAATAATAATTTTTCTTCCGTTAAAAGACATATTTTTCCAATAGTATCATATCCATTCTCATAGAATTTCTTAATAATACCCGGACCTAATCCGTCTATCTCTATGGTCTTAAAGAAATTTATTATTTTCTTTATTTTAGTGTTATCATTTTCCATATCTAATAACACTATTTCTTTATGTGTTGCGTTCCACTGATATTCTACTTCTGGAAATTGTGGTTTAGTTCCCTTAATAACTTCCTCTATTTTAGGAATAATTTCTCCACCCTTAATAATCTTTACTATCGCACCTGGACCTATCTTATTCTTCTCAATAAAATCAGCGTTATTACCGGTTGCTTTACCATTATTAGTGCCACATAATACAACTGGTTCTAAAATAACTAGTGGTTTTAATTTACCATGTTTACTAGCGTTCCATTCCACTCTAACTACCTTAGTTACCGCAAATTCTAAATCCATCTTAAAAGCAAAGCTATACTTAGGATTACCTGTTTTAACTCGTGGATTTATTTGATTACTTGTAACAATAATACCGTCAATATCATATTTGGATTTCTCCTTTCTTGATACTAATACATTCTGTAATAATACATATTTTACTTCGGGTAAAATAGAATGATTTACTACATGATAACCTAATTTATTTAAATACTCTAACTGCTTAGAAGTCTGTAAATTGGGTTTTATTAACTCGTAACAAACCAAATCCACTAACTTTAAATATTGGATTCTATCTTTAGTTAGTTCCTTAAAGTTAGATAAACCCGCAATAAAACTTCGACCATTACTAAATTTATCCTTCACCTTTAAGAAATTATCTCGAGAGACTAACATCTCACCACGAATAATTATATCTAACTTATCATTAATCTTAGGTAGTCTCAAATGCGATATTAATTTACTAATATCCTTACCTTCACTACCATTACCTCGTGTTAATAGAGTTTGCTTTCCCTTATTAATCACTAACAAAAAGGAAATACCGTCTAACTTATCACTAATTACCACTTCTGTAGGATATTTTTTAATCCAATTATTTATATCCTTCTCTATTTTCTTCTTATCCATAGAACCCATATGAACAGGTAGTTTCACCTTATTGGGTCCTTGAATATCCGCACCAATCTGTTGTAAGAAAGGATTATTCGGATATTGCGTTTCAAAATAATCTTTTAAGATATCAAAACTAGGATCGGATAGTAATTCGTTGGAAGAAGAATAGTAGGAAGCACTTGCTAACTCTAATATCTTCTGAATATCTTTTTCCTTACAATCCTTTTCAATAATATACTTTAAGGGATTCGCATTTATTTCGGTAAAGTTATATTTTATAATTTTTACCATTACTTTTAAAAAATAAAAAAAGAATTATACTTAAATCAATTTTATATAATTAAATACCTGTGCTACCATATCCACCTGTTCCCCTCGATGTCTTCGATAGTTCCTCTGATAATTCAAAGGTTATAGGTTCTAGGTTACTCGCACATAATTGAAGTAACCTCGTTCCTTTCTCCACCAAATAATCCTGATCACTTATATTATCAAAACATCCCATTAGGTTTCCCCGATATCCCCTATCAATTATACCAACCGAATTCGCCAGTCTTAGTGGTGTCTTGATAATAGAAGAACGGGGATACATATAATAGGATACTCCCTCTATACGGTCATTTCGGAGAGCCTCGCAACTAATACCTAGGTTTATTTTTCCTAATGATTTTGCCGGAATTACAATATCCTCGGGACAAAATACGTCTAAACCAGCGTCTCCCTCGTGATAAGTATTATGATTTAAATAGAAATTTTTAATATCGTCGTTTTGGGGTTTAATTAATAAATGCATTTTTAGTTAGATAGGATTAATTATTTAATTGTTAAATCCTTTTTTATTTTATATTTTATATTTTGGTAAGTTTAAATTTAATTTTATTCAATGATTAGGAAAATATATATATATATATATATAATGACTAATAAATCATCTATAAATAACTCTAATAAAAGTAGAAATATAAAGTTAATTGAATGCACATATAATGGACCTAATAAACGTGGTGATTTTAAATTTGAAATAAAAGAAGAACTAAAAAAACCTATAGATAAAGGACAAGGAACTCTTTGGCTTTTTAATGATAATCATCAACATAGAAAAAAATCTAATAAAGGGGGTGGGAATGCTGTTATTAGACCGTATAATAAATACGGTAAATATAAAAGTAATCCACACTCTGCTGGAATAACAACTGGAACATATGGAACATTATTTAAATCTGGTAAAGGATATGAAAGTTTAGATAAAGTTATACAATCAGATGGAAGAAGTGCTAGGAATAATATAGATGATGATATGAAAAATATAAAAGAACTTTTAAAAACTGGTAACTATAATAAAGTTAAAATTATAACAGATGAAAACGGTTTAATAGGTAATAAAATTTTCAAAATAGATATAGAAGTAAAACATTATATAAAAGATGAATTGAATAAAGTTATCGATGAATTAAATAATAGTTCAAGTCTCCAAAAAAAATTTAATCATATAAAAAAATTTAATGTTATGAATAATAGTAAGATTCCAAACCACTATCGCACTACTTACAAACAAACTCCTCATTTAAACAGATTAAAAAAGGGTTTTTATAAGAGATTTTCTAGAAAAAAAAAAAATATATATGAATCTCCTCAAAAGTCTGCCAAAAAAGTTAATAAAAAAATATATAAAAAACCCCCAACTAGTATTAGTAATAGATTATTAGAAAAAAACCTAAAACCAAAACAAATCTTATCTAATAATAGTAGCGTCCTTCATTTATTAAATAATAGGGAAAGCATAAACGGTAGAATAGTTATGTTACCAAATGTAGGTAAGAAGAAAAAAAACCAACAAAAAAATAAATCAACAAAAAATAAAACAACAAAAAATAAACCAACAAAAAATAAACCAACAAAAAATAAACCAACAAAAAAGAAAAAGAATTAATTTTCCCGATATTTAATTAATTAAATTTTTACAATAATTATTTTTTCATTTTAATAAGATTTCATAATCCAAATATTTAATTTATATCAAATATTAAATTTTAATAAATTCGATTTTAAAATTAAAAATCTAATTTCATTATATCAAAAAATTAAAAAAATGGATTCTGATAGTTCTAACTCAATTTCTCCGCTTCCCCTAGATTTAGTTCAAAAATTATCTACCGAACCCATATTACAGGAAAACCCCAATCGGTTCGTCTTATTTCCCATTAACTATAATGCGATTTGGCAAATGTATAAAAAGTCATTGGCTCTTTTCTGGACTGCTGAGGAAATTGATCTCGGTAAGGATTTAGTAGACTGGCCACAATTAAAACCAGAAGAACAGCATTTTATTAAGAATATCTTGGCGTTCTTTGCGGGTAGTGACGGTATTGTGTTAGAGAATTTAGGTTCTCGTTTTATGAACGAAATTCAAATCCCCGAAGCTAAATGCTTCTACGGATTCCAAATTGCTATGGAAAATATCCATTCCGAAACCTATTCCCTCCTAATTGATACCTATATTAAGGACCCAGTAGAAAAAGATAGACTCTTTAACGCTATCGAAACTATTCCTTCGGTTGAGAAGAAGGCTAAATGGGCTTTAAAGTGGATTAATGATGATAAATCTAGTTTTGCGACACGTTTAGTTGCCTTTGCTTGTGTAGAGGGTATCTTTTTTAGTGGGTCATTCTGCGCTATTTTCTGGTTAAAGAAGAGGGGTTTAATGCCTGGATTAACTTCCAGTAACGAGTTAATTAGTAGGGACGAAGGATTACATACCGATTTTGCTTGTTTATTATACGGTATGTTAGAGCAAAAATTAAGTTATGAAACTATTAAGGAAATTGTAATGGACGCAGTATCCATTGAAAAAGAATTTATAACCGATTCCATTCCCTGCCGATTAATTGGTATGAACGCCGATCTAATGAAGGAATATATTGAATTTGTGGCGGATAGATTATTAGTTCAGTTAGGATATTCTAAGATTTATAATGCGAATAACCCCTTCGAATTTATGGAAATGATTTCTATGGAAGGAAAAACTAACTTCTTTGAAAAGAGAGTTATGGAATATTCTAAGGCTGGTGTGGGAGTTCAGAAGGAAAATATGGCATTCACTATGGACGCTGATTTTTAAATATTTCTTTATTATTTTTTTTATTTATTTTATTTAATTTATTAAAGTCCGAGATGTGCTTTAATAGTGTTAATTTCTGCTTCTAATCTGAAATGAGAAACAGAAAGCGTAGAAATTACATTTTCTAAGGTAGTAACTTTTGCCTTTTCATTAGCTAATTCGGTTTCAAGAGTTACTATTTTTGCTTGTTCTGCGGTAAGTGTTGTATCTATCTGCTGAATGGCCGAATGGTGAAGAGTGAATATTTTTGCCTTATCTATTGTTTTAAAATCAGTTACTTCTTTTCCGTAGAGGAAAATGTGGGTCCATTGTTCTTTTATTAAAAATGAGGTATGTTCGCCATCAATCGCTGTAATAAATATTGATTTATTAGTTCCATTATTTAAATCAAATGTAGTGTCATTACTTACTTTAATTCTATATTTATTAGTTGTTGATAAGTCTGTTAAATCATTTATAGTTAATTTCCAGTAATTTCCTGCGGTTGTATTTTCAGTATCTATTAGTGTCGTTGTTTCTACTAAAGTATAATTTGTTAGTAATCTATATTCATTTGGAATACAATTAGTATCTGTAGAAACAGCCAATGGGAAAACTGCTTCTACTTCTTGGGCTATAAAACCAGGGGTTTGTGCTGTTCCTCTACGTGCCGTATCTAAATAAGTATAATAACGACAAGGGATATCACGAACATACTGTAAAGCACTAGAGTCGCTGATATCTACAATATTAGTTTTGATTCTACTATCTGAAGGATTTGAAAAGCTCGTTGCGTGTACTGCTGCACCATAATCCTGACTTAAAAACACGTGTGTAATATCGGTATTGCCTATTGTAGCTACATTTGTGTTCACTCCAGAGACGGGGTTAATTCTTCCTTGACACCCATATCCTATATTTATTTGGTTACTGGAAGAACTATGTGTTGTCTGGGTTTCAGCACCAATTAAAACATTATTCGTACCATTGAGTAAATTATTCGTGCCAGTATTCCCTGCATTATAACCAATTGTAATATTTCTAGAACCAGTTGTAATATCGCCACCAGCGCTGCTCCCTAATGCTGTATTATAATCAGCAGTAGTATTGGAAGATAGTGCGGATGTACCCACTGCGGTATTTTCGTATCCAGTAGTATTAGATAACATGGCATTGGCGCCAACCGCAACATTCTTAATACCATTAACGGTGCCACTTGAGGGCCCTTGTAAAGAATTGTAACCTATTGAAGTATTGTAAGCAGCATCGTTAGATGGTATTACATACTGTTGTGAATTTTCACCCACTGCCGTTGAATACTGCCCAGTTATATTATTTTCCTGTGCATAGCCACCTATTGCTATATTATATGAAGCTTTAGTAGGGGAATTAATAGAATCATCTGCGCATCCATACAATGCGTTAAATCCAATAGCAATATTATGGTATGTAAAAGACCCATTTGTGAGAGCGTTTGTTCCAATACCAACACAACCTGTCGGATTTGTACCAGTAAGTGTTTGATATCCTATAGCCATATTATGGGAGCCGGTAGTTATACCCTTTAATGCTTCTACACCAATACCTACATTTTTGGTCCCACTTGTTAAAGCAAGAAAAACATCATTACCAATACCTATATTATTTTCAGCAGAATTAAGTGTATTGGTGAATGTTAAATTATCTTCTCTTAATAAAATAGAATTAGTAAAATTAGTGCCGCCTGATTTTACATATAATCCATTTACAGTTCCAGAACTAGTTAGAGTTCCTGTTACATCTACACCTGAACTAGTAACACTTAATTTTTCTGAATTATTTATATGTATATTTACCTCATTAGCAGTTTCAAAAGTTATATATTCCTGATCTGCGACTGTTCCTATCTTTGTAATGTTAGTTTGGTTTGCTGCTAATGTTAAACTACCATTAGAAGCTAATGTTGCGTCACCTGATAATGCTTGTTCCTCATAACTTGTTCCATCTCCTATTAAAATTTTTCCTGCTGTATTATCATTCATAATTAATTTAGCAGATATTGTTAAATTGCCTGTTACATCCACACCACTAGATACATCCAAATTTCCAGATACAGCAACTGTTCTATTAGATTCAGCATCATTACCTGTTATAGTTAATAATGTCTCTCCATATACTCCTGAACTATTATGATCTGATGATAAAGTTAATACACCATTAACAACTTTAAATTGAAAACCATCACCTAAATCGTTTGCATTATCACTTATTAATGTTAAATGAGCTTCACCGTCTAATGTATTAGATGATTTTATAGTTAAATCCGCATTGGCATCATTTGTAAAAATAGTAGTAGGACTATTAAAAGTTGCTGAGGTATCACAATTTAATACAAATTCATCATTTGCTTCAATAGTAATACTTGTAGCGTCACCGCTAATATATTGATTATTATCAACCCAAGTAATTTTTTTTCCTGTCGCCATATCAATATCTCCTTCAATATTTAAATCTACACTACAAGTAATAGAACCTGTTACATCTACACCTTCAGCTACATCCAAATTACCATTAACTACGGTAGATACACCAGAAGCACCAATACTTGTTAAATTAATTAATGTATCAATAGCTGTTTCTATTGTTGTTTCTGTTGTAGAATCTAAAGCATCAATATTTGATAAAGTTAAAGTCCCACTACTATCTGCTAAAATGTTTACATTATTAACACTAACATTCTTACTCGTTGCTAAATTTATACCACTATCATTTATTTCTAAAATTTGTTGTTCATCTACCAAAAAATCCATTTTTCCATGATTACTAGTTCCAGAGGCAGTTTTAGTTATAAAAGACACACTTTCTGCCGTTTTATTATCGTCGCCATTTAACACTTGAATTACCAGTGCTTCTGTTGTCGATGTTCCCATTGATAATGATACGTCCGCATTATTAGTATCTTCATAACAAGTAATAGAACCGGTAATAGCAACACCACTATCATTTATTTCTAATTTTTGTTGTTCGTCTATTATAAAATCCATTTTCCCAACATCCGCATCTGTAGAGGCAGTTTTAGTTGTAAAAGACACACTTTCTGCCGTTTTATTATCGTCGCCATTTAACACTTGAATTACCAGTGCTTCTGTTGCCGAAGTTCCCATTGATAATGATACATCCGCATTATTATTATCGTCATAAATTGATAAATCTCCACCTGTTAAAGCAGTAATTGCTTGACTAGCGTCAACTGCTATAACAGAATTAGAGGCAGTTAAACCAGTTCCCGCAAATAAAGTAGCCACATCAGCAATATTTTCCTTAGCCGGGGTTCCATTTGCTCCACCATCTAAAAATAATATATAATCTCCGTTAGCAATCGATGCTTCACCGGATTGTGATAAACCTACTTTACCAATAGGTAAGACATTTGTAACCTTAGCAGTTAAATCGATTGAATTATTTGCTATCATTGCATTAGTTATTCCTAACGCTTTCACTCTTAACTGGTCTGAATTTATTTCTATACTTGAATTATCAACATTAACATGAAATATAGATCCGTCCTTAGTAAGAGCATTACCCGCACTAATTATACCTGCCCTACTAAACTGAGAAAAATCTAATTCATCCGTTCCTATATCAATTACACCGTCGGCTGGTTTATCAGTAGTTAAAACGAACCCGCAATCCGCATTTATGGTTCCTTCTTCCACAAAAGTAAAAGCACCAGGAGTCACTTCCAGACCAGAATCAAAATCACTCGTTCTGGAAGGAGCACCTGTTGCGTTAACACTATAAATACCATTATCTACCTTATTACTCTGATCTTTTATTAAAATTCTATCTTCTGTTTTTAAAGTAACTCCATCTATTACTTCATCATTTGCAAAAGCGGTTGTTAAGTTTCCATTAGTAGTTGTAGTTGCTCTCACCGAATTCTTTACATCAATACCACTAAAACCTTGAAATTCTCCCCATTTCATACCCGTAGAAACAGTTGTATCTACCATAAGAATCTGGTTATTATTACCTAAACCTAAGGTAGTTGGAATATTAGTCTCAGTTCCTACTATTATTCTACCCTTATTCGATAAATCCACTACAGACACTGGATTAGTGCCATTTCCTATTAATACTCCATTCTGAGTAAATGAAGTGCTTCCCGTTCCACCAGTATGAACGTTAAGTGTTCGCGATAATGTATCTGCCGTCCCACTAGTGTTCTGATTTCCAGTAATATTAACACCCGGTAAATTAATATTAGCACTTCCGTTAAATTCTACGCCACCAATATCTCTTGGTGTAGTTAGTGTAGCCGCGGAACCTGTTGTATTTTGGTTACCAGTTGTATTAACTCCCGGTAAGTCAATATTTTCACTTCCATCAAATTCTACACCACCTATTTCCCTAATGGTAGTTAGTGTTGCAGCAGAACCAGTAGTATTCTGATTTCCAATTGTATTAACACCTGGCAAATTTATATCTTCGCTACCGTCAAAAGAAACATC
>Ga0209533_1003899_pt1 | contig 13086 bp, 15 predicted proteins | sample COG_04_FD_184748 | JGI IMG/M metagenome (GOLD analysis project Ga0209533, IMG submission 184748) | Pelagic Microbial community sample from North Sea - COGITO 998_met_04 (SPAdes) (version 2) | ecosystem: Environmental > Aquatic > Marine > Neritic zone/Coastal water | place: Helgoland, sampling... | reverse complement strand
GTGGTCAAACAGAACGTCAAGTTGCCAGCTGGGTATTCGATCGGTTGGTCCGGTCAGTTTGAATATATGGAGAGAACAATAGAGCGCATGAAACAGGTCGTCCCCGTCACTCTGATGATTATTGTACTTCTACTATATCTAAATTTTAGGCGTTTTGAGGAAGTGCTGATAATTTTGGCATCGTTACCTTTCGCTTTAGTAGGAGGCCTTTGGCTGATCTATGTGTTGGGTTACAACCTGTCGGTTGCAGTTGCAGTAGGGTTTATAGCGCTAGCCGGTGTCACGGTTGAGATCGGCGTGTTACTGATGGAATATCTGAACCGATCTTATCGAAGCCGAGAGCGTCTTGTCTCGGATTCTGGCGGTACGATGACTTTTGAGGACCTTAGTCAGGCAGTTGTGGAAGGAGCGCTATTAAGAATTAGACCCATATTGATGACGGTAGCGTCCACCATTATTGGATTGCTACCCATTATGGTCGGTACTGGCACGGGCTCTGAGATTATGCAGAGAATTGCGGCACCCATGGTGGGCGGCATGGTAAGTTCGACTGTTTTGTTGTTACTTGTCATTCCAGCCATCTTTGTGGGGTGGAAATATAAAATACTTCAAAATGAAAAATAGAAAGAAAGGACTAAAACATGCTTAGAGTTACATTTTTACTATCAACAATTGGTTTTCTAGTATTCGTCATGCAGGCGCGCGCGGAGACTTTCACCGTGAACATGGTGACAGATATTGAATCTGAGAAGATTTATTTTTTTGAACCTAATCATCTAGTTGTGCAACCCGGCGACACCGTAACGTTTCTAAATCGACAGGAAGACTCTCATAATGTCGTATTTGAGCGTGTACCGGCTGGAGTCGATAGCATCGAAAGTCCGATGTTGGAGAATGCGAGTGATACTTGGTCGCATACATTTACTGTTGAGGGCTCATACTCGTTTCACTGTCATCCACATGCTGGTGCAGGTATGAGTGGAATGCTCATTGTTGGAAAGCCTTCAGAAGGAAAATCGGGTGAAGAGGCTAATCATGATAGCCATTCTCATTAATCGAAGAGAAAATTAGAAAAAAGCTTGACCTATGAGTAACTCACAGGTGTAGATTTAGAAATAGGAGGAAAATCTTTATGCGAGTTTCTGAAATTTCGAATCGGCTTAATGTGAGTCCAAATACTGTCCGGTACTACTCCCGGATTGAATTGGTACGACCTTCGAAAAGTGACAACGGCTATAAGCACTATACAGAAAAAGATTTTCGTAAGCTTCGCTTTGCTATACGTGCAAAAGCTTTAGGGTTTAGTTTGTCTGATATAAAAAAACTGATCGATATATCTGACAACGGACAAACGCCCTGTCCACACGCACGTGAGATTATTGCCAGTAACCTTGATTTATTGGGGGCCTCAATAAGAGAAAGCCTCAATTTATTCCAGCGCATGGAAAGGGCTGCCGCTATATGGCAGGACATGCCCGATAAAGAACCTAACGGTGAGACCATTTGTTCTTTGATAGATGGTTTGAGCGAGGGGGAATCCCATGCCGAAGTGTCATAGTGATACTAAAGAAAGTGATGTTCAGCATCACAAGTCACGGCAAGTCCCCGCATGTCATAAGTCAAAATCTCGTCCAGATTACTTATTATGGGTGTCGATGACCGCAATAACGATTCTTTATATCCAACATGCTTGGTTTGAGGAATTTGCTGGTATTGCAATATGGTACGAGACGCTGTCTTCATCAGTATATGAACTCATAAATACCATATGGTGGGGTATATTGATTGGCATTTTGATGGTTGCAGTGCTTTCAAGGATTCCGCGTGAATTTGTGATTTCTATACTCGGTACTCAAGGCGGGCTAAACGGTATTGCTAGAGCAACCGCTGCCGGAGTACTTCTCGATTTATGTAGTCACGGTATATTGATGGTCGGTTCAAAACTGTATGAACGCGGCGCTAGTATTGGTCAGGTAATGGCATTTCTTATAGCCAGTCCATGGAATTCTTTTTCATTGACGCTGATTTTAGTCGCCATGATTGGCATACCTTGGACGCTTGCATTCATTGGGCTATCAATGACAATAGCCATCATTTCTGGATTACTATTCGATGTGCTTGTTAGTCGCGGCGTTTTACCAGCCAACCCCCAGAATATCGATTTACCCACCGATTTTAAGTTTTGGGCGAGCGCTCGGCAGGGGCTCGCTTCTGTGGAATTGACGCCAAAATATGTATTGGCGATGTTGGTCGATGGGGTTAAGGAGTCCCGGATGGTGATGCGATGGATATTATTTGGCGTGCTGCTTGCAGGATTGGTCAGGGCGTTCGTCTCACCAGAACATTTCGGAACCTATTTCGGCCCGACGCTGGCGGGCTTGGGTTTGACAGTGTTGGTCGCAACAATTTTGGAGGTTTGCTCGGAAGGGTCTACACCGATCGCGGCTGACTTACTTACGCGTGCTAAGGCTCCGGGCAACAGTTTTGCGTTTTTGATGACAGGGGTATCAACCGATTACACCGAGATTATGATTTTAAGAGAAACCACTAAGTCGTGGAAGGTCGCTTTATTTCTTCCGCTCTTAACGGTGCCACAGGTGATTTTTATAGCATGGGTAATGAATGGAGTGGCGATATGAAAAATGAATTGCCAAAAAATTATGTACCGGCTTTGCGTTTTTCTTGGTTAACAAAAATATACGACCCAGTCGTAAAATTGACTACAAGGGAATCCCTTTTTAAAAAAAGACTTGTCGCCAATTCTGAACTTCAATCTGGGATGCGTGTGCTCGATATTGCGTGCGGTTCGGGAACCTTAGCTTTGCTGATAAAACAGCACTACCCTGATGTAGAGGTTATAGGAATTGATGGCGATCGAAATATTCTAGAAATTGCCAAATCGAAAAGTGACAAGGCGCGCGTTCAATTTAATCAGGGGTTTGCGACGGATCTTCCTTATGCAGATGAGCACTTTGATCGAGTATTTTCAACACTATTCTTTCATCATCTATGTGACAAAGACAAGAAAGTGGTTTTCTCAGAAGCTTATCGCGTCCTGAGCATTGATGGAGTGTTATATATTGCTGATTGGGGAAAGCCTAGTAATCTAATAATGAGGTTTACTTTCTACATTGTTCAGTTTTTAGATGGGTTTAAAAACACACGTGCTAATGTTGAGGGTCGACTACCTGAACTGATTCGGGGTGCTGGATTTAGCCATGTAGAAGTTTCTGAATCGATTGACACTGTTTTGGGTACGATAAGCATTATATGTGCTAAAAAATAGAATTAGCAAAGCATTAAATTTAGATGGGATTGGATTGTGAATGAAGAGTCATCTGGTTTGGCTGATTTGATTGATGTACTTGATAATCCTCAGTCAGAATCAAGTGAGCATTAGAAATAGGGGTGCTATTTTGGTCGTGGGTGAATAGATGTTGTTCCCTCCTTTTTGTTGGCAATTTTGAGGGCTCGCTCCATATTCCATTTATCATAAATTAAATCTCCAAGAGCATTGTTCGAACAGATAAACGCGATATCTAGAGCGTCTCGCCCCATATCATCCTGATGGAATACTGAAATATCGCTATTTTCAATCAAGAATAATCCGAGTTCGGTATGAAAGTTTACCATTGCAACTTGTAAGGCATTCAAGCCGTGATAGCTGGTTTCATTTATACTGTCTGGATTCTTAAGAGCTTCTATAGCCTCTTCGAAATCTCCATGCCTCGCAGCATTGATTAAGCTTGGTGACATCCCTGCGTCTCCTGTCCGTGAATTTTTTTCATGAACTTTAGCTATCATAATTTTCTCGCATATGTCAATATTAATTTCGCGTAGCGCTAAACATCCATGTCTTTAATGATCTTGGCGCATTTTTCTGCAACAGATAATTTCTCTTTAGAATCAACTAGCGCGTCGAGATAAATTGAATAGGGGGATGCATTATAATCTTGCTCGAAAATAAGTTGCGCACGGTTTATTCCTCGTTTTGATAGATATGGATAGACTGTTATAAATGGTATTCCTGTCGTCCCTATACGATCTTCAGTTAAATTAGATTTTGGACCTAGATCATCCAAGTGTCTATCAAAATCAAAGTTTGCTGTTGCGTATTCTTGCTCTTCTAAAGAAATTAAAACCATCAACCAATAGTGTTTCAGGTATATCCCGAAGTACACATTCTCATCACTTTCGTTGATGAAAGAAAATACAAAGTCATATTTGACATTGCCTGAAGTCTTGAAAAAAAAATAAGTATCGCGATCTTTTTTCCTTTTGTCTGAAACTAAATCAAAGTAGTGTAGCCTTTCTATATTCGATATTTTCCCAAATCGAGCCTTGTATATGTACCCATCTTCGAAGCTCTTTAGGCCATTTTCACTTGCCTGAAAATATCCAGGTACAGGTTGGTATTTGCCGTTCAGGCCCAGAAATATGCAATATGATTTTGCAAATTGATGGAGCCTAATTTCGATATTTGCCCCGACTATTTCTGATTCGCGATTATCCCATACAATTTTTTCAACCAATGAAAACAAATCGTCCTGCTTCAATACAGCGTCACTTCCGCCGATAAGATTTTCAAGTCTCCTGTAATAAATATCATGTACTTCGTTTATATCTTGATCCAATAGTTTTGAAAACTCTTCGATAATATTTTCAGGTTTTGTTAAGTGATCAATTTCCTTTCCATCTACGATATCTCTAAATATTTTAAGCACTGATTTTCTATAAGTTAGGGTGGTTCTGTTAATCAGTTTAACTTGGCGTGCAGAATACTTCTTTTTTGTTTTCTTTTTCTTTCTAAGCATAAATATCTCAATTTTAGGGATTTTCTAGGGAATCTTCTGGAATAACTCGGTTATACCTGAATATACAAACTCATTAGTATTTTTCCGCACGTCAACCACGACCTACGGGAGAAAACTCATGTCTACTCATGACGATTTAGAAACACAAGTTAAACAGCAAGCGCAGTCCAGTCAGTTTTTAGTACTACTACTAATTGTTATTAGCTCAGCTACTGCGGCTATTGGATTCCATCAAATTTTGCCCGATACAGGCTGGGTGCATTATACGTTAGTTGCCGCAATGACCTTGGCTGTCTTTAGTTGCCTCAAGCTAGTCTGGGGATGGCAGTTCGCCATTTTCCTTAGACTGGCAGCGGACAAGCCGAGCAAGCTAGCGATATGCACGCATTTATTCGGTGTGATCCTAACGACCTTGGCCTCGCTGTCGCCAACGTTCGTTGGCGTCACCCATGAAGCTGCCGCAGTGCATGATATGCACAACAATCATTCAATTATATTGCAACAGGAATCAATCGCAAAGCGAAACCACAAGGCAGTGACGTCCATTCGCGCATTTATTGCGTCGCAGGCCGACAAAGTTGAGGAGCTGCGCGATCAGGAAGAAGTTGGCGATTTTAGTCTTCGAACTGGTAAGGGGCCTGTATGGCGTGTCTATGACGATACGCTGCGTTCGCTGGCTCAGTTGATTGCTCTGATAGACAGCCAGCAAGAGCGCTATGAAGAGATAGTGGCTGATCTCGATCTCACTCAGACCAAAATGCGCCGAGCTTTGGAGAGTGATCTTAATTCCAAAGATATGTTGTCTCAATACTCTGATGCTTCGCGCACCCATGCAGACAGCTACGGCGCGTTATTAGAACTTAGTGTTGTGGCGTTGATCGAAGTCAGCCTTTCCAGCTTTGCTGATAGTGTTGTGCCTTCTCAGAAGGCCGAGGGAGAGGCGAAAGAGGCTTTGCGGCTCGCTAAGAAACATGCGCGTGATACCGCCTCTGTTATCAGCCGTTATGTCAATGAGCGTGTCATTCCACTCAAGCCTATCTTGGCTTATCAACCAGACAGCCCCGCAGTGGTTGTCTGGCGCTACATAGACCGCCACTGGTCGCAATTTGCTATCTGCGCGTCACTTGATCTGAGCCTCTGGTTCGTGTTGCTCATGCAGGTCGCCGCATTCCGCAGCTCGCATGAGCGTGCAATCAACAACGCTAGTCAATCATAAATCTGGAGGATATCACTATGCTGCCTAAATTTATTTCATCTAACGATCTGTGTGAATCGCTCGGAATTTCTAAGCGTACTCTTCAGCGCCGATTTCACTGTAAACGCAACCCTCTGCCGCCCGCATGCATTAAGCGTGTTGGTGGTGCATCGAAGTGGGAGGAGGATGTCGCTCTCGAATGGTTAGAGCGCGAGCGTGCACTTGGCAAGAAATCTAATCAAGAGGAGTACTAGCCATGAAAAAAGATGATCGCCAACAAGGGCATTTTACACCGGAATTTAAACCCTCATCGATGCGCTCAATGGATGATGCGAGTTCCAGAGCAAAAAGGCAGAAAGAAAACTGGCCAGCTTACTACCTCGATTACTTTCTGAGGCGGCCAGTGACTTTCCTAATTGTTGGAGGCTTGCTGTTGGAGGTGCAGCCCTACGAGCCTATTCAGCCTACATACTTTATCGCAACGCGACTAGTAAACCGTGAAGAGATCGTGCTTCAAGGGACAGAGGATGAAGTGGCGCACAAGGAGGGCAAGACGGCTGAAACGCTCGCACAGATTGAAAAGGCAAAGGATTGCCAAAAGCAGCGTGATATCAGCGCAAATTCCGCGCATGGCCAATGTATCCAGTCTGGTAAGGCCGCTGGCTATTGCAGGCACATCTATGAGCAGGCGAAAGCCGTTTATTGCCCAGAAATGCCGAAATTCTAAAAGAGGATTGAGTGATGTTGAAAAAAATATTGTTGCTATCGGCTTTCGTTGCCGTGGCGTCATGCAGCGCGCCAAAATATTCAGATCGTCGGCATGGCGATTTGAATATCGATTGTCACGGACTTGCCGGAAGCCGCCTTTATGCCTGTGCAGTACAAGCCACTGGCTTTGCTGAAAGAGTGGTACGAGACGTAGACGCACATTGTCGTCGCCATAACAAGCAGATGACGCTGATTAAAATCACTGGCTTTGATCGACAGGTTATCGATTGTCAGAGAGCGAGACCTATTCGTACGGTCGCCAGAACAAACGTCTCGCCGGTTCGTCCTAAACATGTGGAAAGACCTATTGAGCCTAATTCGCCCATGGCGCTCACCTTAGGCGCAAAGCCAAGCGTTTTGGAGCTGGCAAAGGAAAATAATATTCCTGAACGGGGAGGGATTAAGTACCGCAAGGCAGTTGTGTTGCCCTCGACAGGCGAGTGGAAAAAGATTGTTGCTAGGTCAACAGCAGGCAAGCCATCTTTGCATGTTAAAGCTATCCAGCGAGGGCAGAGTATTGCTGAAGCAAGTCGTCGGTCGTCACAGGGATCGACAGTTTTGGTTTCAGGTCGTATCCCAGAAATATCGATGTACACCAAGGCGGCTACTCAGCATTGTAAGGTCATAGTAGACGGCACAGGTGCGCCAGTGTCTATACGGGAAAAAGAGACAGGGATAAACCGTTATGTTTTTCGCCACTCGATCAATGAGGGGAGATATGCACTTGAGCAGCGGCAACGGAAGGTATTAGAGGCTGAATCGGCTTGGAATAAGCAGTCTCAGTTGCTGGATAATCTCAAGAAGCGCATATCCGACAATCGTGCCTACCAAAACCAGCAATGTTTACTCGTAAAGCAGCAGCGCATTCCACCTGCGCCAAAGCGGATTGACCCAAAACTGATTGAGCAAAACGCGCATGGTGCTTGTGTCAATATTGTGGGTAGTACCTTCACCGCAGAACAGGTGATAGAAGCACTTGAGTCAGCTGGTAGGTTTGATATTACCAGCAACTATCAAAAGTGGACGTTTGGCGAAAAGATGAGCTGCGCGGCAGGCGTGAGCGTACCGGAATTTGAAAGCCTCAAAACCCGCGCCATCAACTGGATCGCGCCCAACTTAGGGAAAGAGTATTTCCGTAAGGGTATCAGGGCTGATCTTGAAAGTTGCTTCAGCAAAGTTAAGCGTCGATGTGATGATGGATACAGCACATGGCTGGCAAACAAACAGAAAATCGTGAATGAACCGCGTAAGCTCAAGCAGAAATGTGAGGCTGATAGGGCGGCGCTCGCCAATTACGATTATACGGCATACAATCTGGTGAAAAGCCAATTGGCTGAGGCCGTTAAATTACGCGACATTGCTGCTGAGAAGCGGAAGTCTGCTGATCAGGACGGCCTCATTCCGTTTACTGATCAAAGGACTTACTGCAAGCTTGAATAAGAATTATTTTCCCAGAGGCAATGCTGACTGGAAAGAGGAGCATGAGCCTATTGCTACGGCTCAGTGGACGAGCACCGATAGCACGATAAAAAACTTCTCGCACAGTGACGACGACATCAATCCGCTGCTCTTTGGGAAGCTTGTGGATGAAAGCGGTGTTGAAAGGCTGCTCAGTCATAATGATGACGCTCATATCGTCACTGTCGCGGGTAGCCGAGCGGGTAAGGGGATATCGCTGATTGTCCCTAATTTGCTCAACTATCGCGGTTCAGCGATTGTTGTCGATCTAAAGGGGGAAAACGCCAATATCACCGCGCAATGGCGCTCTGAAGTTTTAAAGCAAGAAGTTATCGTTCTCGATCCATTCGGAGAGACCAGCTTTAAATCCCAGTCTTTTAATCCACTTCTTTTTCTTAATCCAGACGATAAGTCCTTTATCGACGATATAACCGATCTAGCTGAAGCGCTCGTCGTTCGCGGAAATGCCAAAGAGTCTTACTGGGATGATGCCGCTCGCTCGGTGATCAAGATGATCCTGATCTACATTATCATGGATCATGACCTCGAAGACCGCAATTTATGGTGGCTCAGAGAGCTAATTCTTGTCGGCCAAAGCAAAAGCGAAAGACCGGATTATCAGCCTCCTGTTTTTAAAACAGATGCGAGCTTAAGTGAGGAAGAAAATAATGAGGCGCGGGAGGAAGTAAGAAAGCAAACGCTAAAGGACAACGAAATTTCTTTTCTTCAGTTTTTGAAAAACCTATCTAAGCATGACCACCCTTTCGTAAAGGGTACGGCTCAACGTTTGCTACAAGCTGGAGATAATGAGCGTGGCTCGATTATCTCTACAACACAGCGGAATACCGAATTTCTTGATAGTAAATGTGTGAGCGACACGCTGAAGAAAAACGATTTTGATCTTTCGTCCTTGAGAAAGGGCGCGAGCATATATTTGGTGTTGCCCGAATTGCGGCTCGCCGGCCAGTCTAGATGGCTAAGGTTGTTGCTAACGGTATTCCTACGCCACCTTCAGATCGAGAAAAAGCAGAACAAAGATGACCCCTCGGTACTGGTCATTCTAGATGAATTTGCCGCGATGGGGTATATGCAGGTCATAGAGCGAGCCGCAGGTTATATAGCAGGCTTTGGGGTGCGCCTATGGTCGGTACTCCAAGATTTATCGCAGCTCAAAGATGTATACCCCAATCGCTGGGAGACATTTATAGGAAACTCGGGAATATACACTGCATTTGGTAACGTAGATTTAACCACGCAAGAATACACCTCAAAGAGGCTTGGGAAATGCGAAACACCACGCATTGAAGAAAGCTATTCAGGCGGCAGTAGCCACAATGAGAATAGAGCTGGCTTTGATCAAATGGCTAAGTCCCCCTTAGCTGCGATTGATACAGGAGGCTCAGAGGGTTCCAGCGAGACCTACAATAGAAAGCCTGCTCATGTCATATCGCCCTTATTGCTTCCAGAAGAAGTCGGGCGCTACTTCGGCAAAAACACTGGTAAGGTGTTAGTGCTATTCGGGCAAGGTCAGCCCGTGTTTGCAGACCGGATTATCTACTTTGAAGATGAGCCGTTCAAATCGCGAGCAGGAAAAAACCCGTTACACGATAGGTAAGTGTTGTCGGCAAAGCTTGTCGATTGTCACCTTTTTAACTCAAGCCCTTTCTTGACCGACGGCTTAATCCTCTTTGCTGGTATTTCTTCCAGAGTGCCGTAAGGAGTTTTGACCGTTACACTAAATCAATAGACTGCCCGCACACCCGAGTGGTCTTTGATTTTCAAAACCCCTTACGCCTCTTTTCTGTTCGAAAGCAAAGGCGGAATTACCCGCCAGCTAAAACAGAAAGGTAACTATTATGAGTAAATTAGTAAAACAAATCAGAGACGGCGCTATCTACGCGTCCATCTTCCAAAATAAAAGTGAAAAAGGTATTTTCTACTCGGCCACTTACGGGCGTACCTATACCGGCAGTGACGATAATCCAAAAACAGCAAACGATTTTTCGGGTACTGACCATCTTAAAATCGCGAATCTTGCCGTGAAGGTTTATGACGAAATAGCAGCACTCCGTCAGAGCAATAAAGTGACTGCGGAATAACAATCACAAATAAACTCTTTGGCAGTCATGAGCACTATTGTTCTTGGCTGCCTTTGGTTTCAATTGGTGGGAGGTCGAATAATTTCCTATCATTGACGTTGAGCACTTGGTTGGTCAATATCTCCCACATGAGTGATCGAAAATCATCGTTGCTAGCGGCATGTTGCAATGCTAGAGAGCCTGCGATAATTTTACGTCTCGTATCTTCCTTTCGCAGTTTAACTCTTTCGCGAGCCTCCAAGTCTTTGAGTTGCGCCTGCTTTTGCGCAATTTCCAGTTCTAGCTTTTCCTTTCTTCCCAGTCGCTTCGTGGTCATGGTTATCGATACCTCAAATCAGTGAATGAATAATCAAGCGTAGTTTTTGCCTGAGATCGTTGCATGGGTGATCTGCTCGGCCATCAAAAACAGCTTATGGAAGAACAGTACAGCAGGAACCTGAGACAGGGGAAGGTGTGACACAAAGATAAAATGGTAGATATGGAAATATCGCGAAGTGCGCACTTATACAAACTAAAGTTTGTGTGCGTCTCCCATGCTAACGCTAGAAGAAAGGTTCGTCATAGCTTGTCACGGCTTCTATAAAAATAGCATAAAGATTAAAATTGTCGTATTAGCAAAATATGAATGCGGAGAGCTACTAGAACGCTATGCGAGCCATTGAGTTACATGCAAGCGCCAAAGCCATTCAGCGCAGCAAAGGTCGATCTTCTGTGGCTGCTGCCGCCTATCGGGCTGGCGTTTGTTTGCATGATGAACGTACGGGGCTTACGCATGACTATTCTAGAAAGCAGGGCGTTGAGTTTAATCGTATCTATTTACCGGAGAACGCGCCTCAGGAGTATAGAGATCGTGAAACATTGTGGAACGCCGTAGAGCGGAAAGAAAATCGCTCTAATTCCTGCACCGCTAGAGAGTTGGAAGTGGCGTTTCCTTATGAGTTCAACGTCATGCAGCGCCGAGAGGCAGGCGATAGCATATCCCGCGAGTTGCTGCGACGTTATGGCTGTGCTGTCGATATAGCCTTTCATGCGCCAGATAAAAATGGCGATGAAAGAAATTATCACGCCCATATACTTTTTACTGATAGGGCATTTGACATCTCAAACAGCGAAGGTTGGGCGAGAAAAAAGTACCGCGACCTCAGCAATGACAAAATTGAGGTTAACGGCGAGAAGACAACGCGGGGGCAGCAGGAAATATTGTCGTTGAGAGAGTTCTCCGCGCAAGCCATGAACAAAATCGCGGAGCGGGATGGTTTATCAGTAATGGTCGAGCACCTTAGTTTCGAGGCGAGGGGGATTGATAAAGAACCACAAATTCATTTAGGGTCGGTGGCAAACGATATGCAAAATAATGGCAAAACTTCAGAACGTGGCGAACAAAACAAGAAAATCATTGATTTAAACAAACAGCGGGAAGCGCAAGCGAGCAATCAGAGCTATGAGAAGTTTGATGAATTCGCGGGTGCAAAGAGAGCTGAATTCCAGTCGTGGTCGCTCGATGAGAAGGTTGGTGAAGATCGTAGCTGTGACGTTGAAAGGCGAAAGCAGGAAAAAGAACTAGACGAACACTATGGGGACGATGAGCGTAAGTACAAAAAACAGCTGGCTGATATCGAGCGTCGACTAGCTCGTAAAGGTATTGCTGGAACGGTGAGAAATATCAATGGCCGCAATAAAAGCGATGCGTCCAACAAGCAGGACATTAAAAAATCTCTGGCGAGTATAGAAATGCGAAAAAACGAGCGGCGTGATGTCCTCATAAAGATTCATGACGAACGGAAACTAGCAATGGAAAAACGCCATAGTCAGGCCAAGGAAGAAATGGAAGTGAAGATTGCAAAAGCGCGATCATCTTTTAAAGAAGATGAATCTGAAGGTAAGGGAGAGCAGGGTGGCCGTGTGTTGGCCAAAAAAGTGAAGCGAGACAGGAGTTCTCAGGAACAAAAAACAGCTAAAAAATCAGGTCATTCGAGAAGCGATCGCAAACCTTCATATTCCGGCAATGGATTGACTGAGAAGCAAAAGCCGCGCTTAGTAGATAAGCATAGGAGTGCGTCGAAAACTGAAAATCAGTCTGAGAAGAAATCGAAACATGCTAAGCCTGAAAATGACCTTACGCCACCAAGAGGCCCCTCCATGGGGCGTTAATCGCTAAGCGTTTGAAATAGGCCGATAAACAAGAATAGCTTGCAGTTTGCGCTCATACTTCTCTATAAATGGGGTATGAGACATGTGGATATTACAGGCTATGGCGGTGTTCGATATGGGTATCTTTATCACCCAAAAAAAGACAAGCTTCTTAAAGAAAAGATCGCGAAACTACAAGAATTCGGATGCACGGATATTACGCAAGACATTGGGGAAGTGAAAAATCTGAAAACACTATTGATTAAAGCAACGTTTCGTGATCATATTTTGTTTTATGATCATGCTGCGTTTCAGACGGTAGCAGAGTTGCATGATATGTATGAGCTGGGCCTTGGCTCAGTGGATGGAAGCCCCGGCTTTGTTTGTGACTTCTATGATAAGGGTACGCTGCTCGATTTAAGCCATTCCCCAGAGGGTACAGCCAGAAATAGAAGGAGAAGGGCGCGCCAGCAAAAACTAGGTTCGAGCTTCAGTTGGCTGCAAACATCGTTTTGGCGTAGTAAACGGTCTTGAGTTGTATTGACTCGAACCTGGTCTAACATATTAAGGTAAAGAATTTGACCCAATTTGACAGTCGGCTGTCGCCTGTGGGTTCAACTGG
>Ga0209533_1003895_pt1 | contig 13095 bp, 9 predicted proteins | sample COG_04_FD_184748 | JGI IMG/M metagenome (GOLD analysis project Ga0209533, IMG submission 184748) | Pelagic Microbial community sample from North Sea - COGITO 998_met_04 (SPAdes) (version 2) | ecosystem: Environmental > Aquatic > Marine > Neritic zone/Coastal water | place: Helgoland, sampling... | reverse complement strand
AGAGTTTTCATTGGCTTTATTTGTATGCTACAAAATTAGTGAACTAAACTGAATAGAGGGCATTTGAAGTTGAATTATTCTATTTTACATAATATAAATTATAGTACATTTTATAAATAGGTTTATCCAGTGGATGAAGTTATTTATAACACAGATGGCGCGCTGGAGAAATTATGATGTTTAGTACTACACATTCTATTTATAAAAAAAATGATAGCTATAATTTGCCGTTATGTAAAATTGCCGCTGCCTATGCGCTCGATTGCTTTTTATAAATTAAACGCTTCTGGCGTTTATTTCTAAACACAATTTCCAACCGCATAGCCACCGCCATAAAAAAGCTAACCTTTTGCTACATATTATAATTCTCGTATTCGGGGAAAAATCCCGTTAAATTTTTTTCTAGAGCATTCTCGTAGGTTTGCACAAGAGTATAAAATTTCCCTTTGCTCAAATCCTTGCTTAAAATTTCTATACACTTGTTCTATGCATAGCTCCGATTGAACTTTTTTATTTACTACTTCTTAATATTATGTAAAATAGAAATTCAGCTTTTGAACTTTCTAAGGTTTAATAATATCTTTTGTCTTGAAACAAAAGAAACAAAAATTCAAGACTGCATATAATTTTGGAAACAATGTACGGCTCATTACGCTATATTTTAGGAAACAGGCTAACTTCTTAAGATTGCTTTTTAGAAGTATTTAAAAATTAGAACTCTTAAGATTTTGTATTACTAGACCCCTAAAATACAAACGCTCCACTCACCTATTGTTTTAGCCAAAATTATATGAGGTCAGTTTAAAATATTTTTTAGTAAAAATCAATCAACAAGAATCTCTAATAATCAATGAAGTTGGTAAAACTATTTTTTTATGAGTTATAGGTGTCTTTTTTGCTGTTTTTTCAATTTCATCTATTAGAATTTCTACTGCTTTCTCACCCATTTCAATATCAGGTTGCTTAACAGTAGATAAACTAGGAGTTATTACTGATGTCATAAACCAATTACTAAACCCAAATAAAGCAATATCTTTTGGAGTTTTAATACCATTTTCATTAAAGCATTTTAGTATCCCTATAGCAATAACATCCGTAATAGTAAAAATAGCATCAACATCAGGATGTTCTTTCAATAATTTTTGAGCGTTAGTGTAACCATCATTAAAATCATCATTATTATCGCATAAATATACAAGAGATGCGTCAAATTCAATGCTATTATCTATCAATGCTTTTCTGTAGCCTAAGAATCTATCGATTGAATTTTGAGGAGTCAATGAGCCTCTAAAATGAGCAATACGCCGATATCCTTTATCAATTAAATGAATCACCGCATTATAAGCAGCTTGTTGGTCATCAATTATTACTTTTGAACAGTTTACTAGCTTATTTATTTTATCAAACATAACAATAGGAATCTCATTTTGGATAACCACATCTATGTGGTCAAATCTATTGGTTTGATTTGAAAGAGATATTATAATACCGTCAACTTGTTTTTCCATTAAGAGCTGAAGCTGTTTTTTTTCTAAATCAAACCTCTCATTTGATTGCAAAGTAATCACTAAATAACCATGTTTTTCAGCTTCTTCAATGATACCAATCATGACTTTAGAGAAGAACTGGTTTATAATACTTGGTATAATTACTCCTATTGTTTTAGTATGTTGGGTTCTTAAATATACAGCAGTTAAATTAGGAACATAGTTTAACTCTTTTGCTAAACTCAATACCTTTTCTCTAGTTTTATTACTTACATCACTACGTCCTTTCAGGGCTTTTGAAACTGTAGAACGGGAAATGTTTAACCTTAGTGCTATGTCTTCTAATGTAACGGGCTTCATTAAAAAATGATTATATAATGGTAAAGTTAACTAAATTTATTGTTTATAGGGTAATGATAAATTAAAGAAGTAATGAAAATATTTCGAAACCGATTTCGGGGTTTTCGAAACCGATTTCGATAAAATAATTAGATAATTTTATAAAAAGAACTTCTAATATTGAGAATATTAAACTTAATATTATTAAATTCTAAACTAAATGAGTATGAAAAAACTACTATTTTTAACTGTTCTTTTTCTTGGCACAATAACTAGTGTATTAGGGCAAAGTACAGTAAGTATATCAGGAACAGTTACTGATACGAACAACCAACCCTTACCGGGAGTAAGTGTTATTATTGATGGAACACAAAAAGGAGCCTCAACAGATTTTGATGGAAAATATTTGATTTCTGATGTTTCTACTGGTACTATTAATATTATTGCATCATATATTGGTTATAAATCAATAAGCAACCAAATTAATGTAGATGCATCAGATATTATTCAAAATTTTGTTTTACAAGAAGACTTATTGTCATTAGATGAAATGATTGTTACTGGTTCTTCAAGCCCCAGAACAAAAATTGAGTCTAGTGTTGCTGTTACTACAATGAGCGCAAAGGAAATTGAAAACAAAGCATCTTTGAGTACGGGTGATTTATTATCATCTGTCCCTGGGTTTTTAGTAGAATCATCAGGAGGAGAGGTAGGAAACAACTTGTTCGCAAGAGGTATTCCATCGTCAGGAGCTTATGAATATGTTCAGATTCAAGAAGACGGCTTAGCTGTGTTTGAAGATGGTGCATTACAATTTGCAAATATTGATAATTTTCAGCGCGTTGATTTGACAGTAAAAAGACTAGAGGCTGTAAAAGGAGGTTCTGCATCAATTTTTGCAAGTGGAGCACCAGGGGGTATAATCAATTTCATTTCTAAAACGGGTCAAAATGAATTTATGGGTACAACGAAATTGACCGTTGGTGATTATGGACTCTTTAGAACTGATTTTAATATGGGCGGCTCTATTGTAGAAGATAAATTATTCTTTAATGTTGGTGGCTTTTATAGAGTTGATGAAGGAATTAGAAGCCCAGGCTTTGATGCAAATAAAGGTGGGCAAATAAAAATGAATTTTACTTATGTGTTTGATAAAGGCTACGCTCGTATAAATTACAAACATTTGAATGATAGAAATATATTTTTACTTCCAATTCCTTTACAATCAGATAGTAATGGAGACCCGACTGAGTTTCCTGGGTTTGATGCCAATTACGGAACATTAACATCAAGAAATTTTAGTAGATTAAGAGTTCCGCAAGTTGGAGGTGGTAATTATGAAAGAGATTTAGAAAATGGCGTACATCCCATATCTGATGCCATTGGAGGCGAGTTTAAGTATGATATTTCTGAAAATGTAACCATTAAAAACGCATTCAAAAGAACAAAAATTGACCTTACTTATGATGCCGTTTTTAGTACAGGAGGTCCTAATAATCAAGCAGATTTTGCTACAGGAACTACTCAGTTTCCTATAGCTGATGCTTCAAATGCAGAATATACTTATGTAGATAATGGAGCTGTATTAAATCCTACTGCTTTAATTATGAGAGCAGACCACTGGGCAATTGACAAAAAGATGGATAATTTTGCAAATGATTTGAAATTTATGTTCAATATAGACAAATTGAACTTGACTCTTGGGTATTATATGTCTAATTGGAAATCTAACCAATATTGGAATTGGAGTAATTATTTGGTAGATGTTTCAGATAATCCTAGATTGGTGAATTTAGTTGATACTAGTACAGGGGTTTCTAGAACTTGGAATGGGGTTGAACGTATTACTTGGTTAGAGCGAGATGCACAAACAAAAGGAAAGGTAAATGCATTATATCTAGATGGAGAATTAGATATTAACGAAAATTTGACTTTAAACTTTGGACTTCGTTATGATAATGATAACTATTCTGGTTATAGAGATAATGCACAATTCTTTTCAACCGATTTAGGGATTTTAGATAATAATACTGCAGATGATGCTGTAACAGTTGTAGCCGGTAACCCATATACATACTGGAATTATGATGTTGAAGAATTATCATATACAACGGCACTTAACTATAAGTTTAATGACCATATGGCTATTTATGGACGATATAGTCATGGTTTTCGTTCTCCTATAGAAGAAACATATTATGACAATGCTAGCGATTTATCAGGAATTGAAACAACAGGAGTAGATCAAGCTGAATTAGGGTTTAAATATTCCAATACCAACTTTGCTGTATTTGCAAATTTATTTCACATGAATTTGACAAACATTCCTTTTACTGATATTCTTGCTGATGGAACTTCAGAAGGTGATTTTGCAGATGTTACAAATGTTGGTCTTGAGCTTGAAGCGAATGCCAAGTTTGGAATTTTCTCTATTGAAGCTAATGTAACTGTACAAAATCCAGAATACAAAAATTTCAAAGCAACGGATGGTTCATTTGACTATAGTGGAAATACAGCAAGACGTATTCCTAAAACCTATTATACAATAAGACCAGATGTAGAAGTTGCAAAAGGATTCAATATTTATGGACAATTATCTTATTTTGGAGAAAAATTTACGAATCAAGACAATGCTGTAGCATTACCTGCTTTTTCAGTATTTAATGCAGGAGCATCTTATAAATATAAAAATTTACGCTTTGGCTTAGATGCTTCAAACTTATTTAATGCCATAGGTTTAACAGAAGGAAACCCGCGTAGAACCACAAGTGCTGCTGATGATGTATTCTTAGCTAGACCTATTCTAGGAAGAGCTGTGAAATTGTCAGTAGCAATTGATTTTTAAATAAAAATAATTTTGAGGTTAATTAGTTTGAGTTAGTTTGTTCAAATGCTGCTTGATTCACCATTAAGCAGCATTTAATTTTTAATATCGAATACACATGAAAAATACCAGTATAAAACTATCGCTGTATTTAAACTATTTTGTTTTTGCTATTTTATTAAATAGTGTGGGGATAGTTATTTTAAAGTCATTAGAGAATTATGGAGTAGATGAGATTCAGGCAAGTGTTTTAGATTTATTTAAAGAGTTGCCAATAGCGATTACATCGTTTGTTATCGCTTCTTTTTTACCTAGGATAGGTTATAAAAAAGCAATGTTAATAGCTTTAGGGTTATCCACAGTGGCATGTGTTTATATGTATTATGGAAACTCTTTTTGGTCAGCTAAAATTTTATTCGCTTTGGTCGGTATTTCTTTTGCCTTAACCAAAGTGTCTATATATTCTGTTATAGGTTTGATTACTAAGAACGCCAAAGAACACCAAAGCTTGTTAAGTTCCATTGAAGGTTTTTTTATGATAGGCATAACCGTTGCCTATTTCTTGTTTCCTGCCTTTAATTCTGAAACAGATGCAGATGCTTGGTTAAATGTCTATTGGCTTTTAGCAGGAATTTCATTAGTCTCTTTTTTAATTTTATTTTTTGCAGATTTTAATGTACAGTATGAAATACCGGGAACAGATTTGGTAGATGACGTACGTCAAATGGTTTTGTTATGTGCCAAATACCTGACTCTTATTTTTGTAGCTTGTGTGTTTTCATTTCTTGCATTAGAACAAGGTATAATGACATGGCTACCAACATTCTACAAAAGAGTTTTAGAATTACCCACCAATGTAAGCATCATGATGGCAAGTATCTTTGCAATGTCATTAGCAGTTGGAAGAATTGTTGCAGGCTATTTAGTAAGGCACATCTCTTGGGTTTCGATTGTAATAACATGTCTTTTTTTAACGATGCTAATGGTGATGTTTGTCTTGCCAAAAACCATTGAAGTTACTGTAGGTCATATTTCTTCTATTAACGATGTACCCTTAATCGGGTTTGCATTTCCAATAGTAGGGCTTTTTATCGCACCTATTTATCCATTAATAATATCTGCAGGTTTAAGTGCTTTACCTAAAAAACTGCATAGCCCTATGACAGGCTTAATAGTTGTTTTTGCTGCTTTAGGAGGAATAACAGGCTCAATTTTGGTAGGCTGGTTGTTTAAAGAAGTTGGTCCTAAAGAGGCTTATTTTTATACTCTAATACCAATGGCATTATTACTTATATCAGTTATTTTATTAAACAGATTAACGAAACAAAAAAATGTTACATATTCATAACACTAAAAAAATATTAGAAGACTTATTAGCTAAAGAAGATAGTACTGGAGATAAAAAAATCACAATAAAAGATATAGGTGAAAAAAAAATAAATATTCCACTATCAAATGGAAATATAGAACGAATAGAAGGAACTTATTATCTGTCAAATCTTTTACAAGAACTAGCTATTGAAATTGACAAAGGAATTGATAAAGAAACTACTATTTCATTAGATAGAATTTATGAAAAACCTACTCACCGTATTTCTAGGTTGATTCGTGAAAAATATTGGAACGATTTAACAAGAAAAATGGACAAAGAGGGTTTGATAAATGTACTGCAAGATGATAAGATGAAATCAGAGACATTTTATGTTTATATTCCTTATAATGATAAAATTGCTTTCAATTATTATAACAATCTTTCTGAAAACCTTAACATAAAGGTGGTAAGCTTACCCAAAAAGATTACTCCAGAATATGTATTGTCAATCAATGAAAAACCAGGTTTATTATCATTAGCATTAAATGAAGATGAAAACAAAGAAATTCATGGACACCCATTTGTCGTTCCTGGGGGCAGATTTAATGAAATGTTTGGTTGGGACAGCTACTTTCAATCAGTAGGATTATTAATCGATAAAAAACCTCATTTAATAAAAGGTACTTTAGAAAATTTTCGCTATGAAATTGAAAATTACGGAAGTATTTTAACGGCAAATAGAAGTTATTTTATCACAAGGTCTAACCCACCTTTTTACTCTTCAATGTTAACAGAATACATTGAAAATCAAAACGTAACAGACCTTTCATGGATTTCTAAAATGTTAAGTTCTGTCATAAAAGAATATGAAACTGTTTGGATGTCTAAAACAAGACTTTGCGATAACGGATTGAGTAGATATTATGGAGATGGAATTGGTTATGTTGTTGAAACAGAAAAAGGGCATTTTAGAGAAGCTACAGAAATATATGCCCAAAAATTTAAGATGCCAATTGACGAGTTTGAAAAAAAATACATAAATCGTGAAATTGATGTTCCCGATTTGGATGATTTTTTTGTACACGATAGAAGTTTACGCGAAAGTGGACATGATACGTCTAGCAGATTGGTAAACAGATGTGCCAGTTTAAATACAGTTGATTTGAATGCGCTTTTGTATAAATACGAAATAGATATTGCTGAATTAATAGAAACGTTTTTTAAAAACATATTTGAATCATCAAATGGTAAGAGTTATACAACTGACTATTGGAGAAGTTTAGCAGAACAAAGAAAAAGTAAGATGAATACCCTCTTGTGGAATGAAAAAGAAGGAACTTATTATGATTATGATTTTGTAAAAAAAGAACAGGTAGCATATATCGCGCCAAGTGTTCTTTTTCCATTATGGGCAAAAATTTGTTCGCCAAAACAGGCAGAGTTATTGATAAAAAAAGTACTTCCTCTATTAAAATGCAAAGGAGGTATCGTTAGTTGTTCAAAAGAATCTAGAGGTAATCAACCAGAAAGACAATGGGATTATCCTTATGGTTGGGCTCCACATCAAATAATTGTTTGGAGGGGATTACTGAATTATGGTTATGACAAAGAAGTACAAGAATTGGTATACCGATGGCTTTGGCTAATTACAAAAGATGCTGTTGATTACAATGGAACCATAGCAGAAAAATACGATGTTGTAAAATGCACACATCTCATTGATGTTGAATATGGTAACCAGGGAACAAATTTTGAATATGTCCCAAATGGCGGGTTTGGTTGGATGAATGCTTCATACCAATTGGGATTTTCTATACTTAATAAAGAGCTAAAGAATAGTTTAGATGAACTGATTGATCCTGATACTTTATTTAAATAACAATATTATCGATTTGCATAAGTAATATGATTATTAGAGCTTTAGTTGGTTTTACTAATTATGGCTCTTTTATATTAAAGACAATCCAATGCTATATTTATTGGTGATAAAAAAATATTATGAAATTATATCCTTTAAAATTCTCACCTCTTTATTACTATAGAATATGGGGTGGAGATAAATTAAAAACTCAATTAAATAAAAATTATCAAGAAGATTCCATTGGCGAATCTTGGGAAGTATCTGATATTGATAATTGTGAAACAATTGTATCTAATGGTAAGCTAAAAGGGAGCACGTTAAAAGAATTAATAAAAAGATTTAAAGGTGATTTTGTAGGAAATCATGTTTATGAAAGTTTTGGAAACGATTTTCCATTGCTTATTAAATTTATAGATGCTAAAACCCCTTTATCAATTCAAGTACATCCAAATGACCTTTTAGCAAAAGAACGCCATAATTCATTTGGAAAAAATGAAATGTGGTATATTATGCAAGCGGATGAAGATGCAGAATTAATTGTAGGATTTAATAAAGCGGTAACAAAAGAAGAGTATGTTAGCCATTTAAATACTTCAACTTTAAATAAAATATTAAATATTGAAAAGGTAAAAAGCGGAGATACATTTTATATCCCTGCTGGTAGAGTTCATGCCATAGGAGCAGGAGTTTTATTAGCGGAAATTCAACAGACATCTGACATAACATATAGAATATATGATTATGATAGAGTAGATAAGAAAACAGGAGGAAAAAGAGAATTACATACTGATTTAGCACTAGATTCAATTGATTTGAAGCTCTATGATAATTATCAAACGATGTATAATCATAAAATTAATTCTCCAAACAAATTAGTTCATTCACCTTATTTTAAAACAAATTTTCTAAATGTAAAAGGAAGTATTATAAGAGACTACCACCAATTAGATTCATTTGTGATTTATATATGTGTTGATGGTAGTTTTTTACTAAAAATAGATAACATGAGCTATTTATTTGAAAAAGGAGAAACAATTTTATTACCAGCGACGCTTAATCAAATTAAACTTACAACAATAAATATTTCAAAAATCATAGAGGTGCATATGTAGTTTCTTTTGTAGAAATACTAGATTTTAAGGATATTTACTGTTTAAAGTTATTGTTTGAAATTAAAATCCCATTCCATACACATTCCCACTTCACTCCTATCGTCGCTTCGGGCAAAGAGTATTCCATTACATTTTTAAAGAAACTTTTAGAATTAAATTTTTTCAAGAAACTGTAGAAACAACTTTCGCTTTTCACCAAAGCTCAAGTTACATAACGCAGAACATTATAGTACAAATGTATTGTTTAGTTAATAAGAGTGGTTATCCATTTGTAAGCTATAATGTAGTATTATGTAAAATATCCCAGAAGAATTCTTTTACACACAATTATCCAACTTGCCAACGCCAAAATAAAAGCTAACCTTTTAGATGTTATCAAAATTCTCGTATTTGAGTATTTGTACGTCTTATTTTTTTCTACGCGATTCTCGTGGATTGCCACAAGAGCTTAAATTTTAAGAAGAATAAAATTCTAAGCACTTATTCTATTCTCGTTACTATTTAATCTTTTTTAATTGTAACTATCTATATTATGTAAAATAGAAATTAGTCTCTTAGTTGCTCAAATTTCTTTTGTATTCTATTAATCGATTCTTTACTCACTCCGCATTCTTTTGCTATAACTGGCCAATGAGATAGAGATTCTTGGACTTCTTCAATTAACTCAGATGGCTTACTAATACTAAATTCTTCGGCTAAAGTCATGATATTGGCTCTACCTGGATTAGCTCCTACTCCAGCTACTCTAGTACTGTGTTCATCAATTGAGGTAGATGAGTATGTTAAATCATAAGCTGGTGCTAAAGACCACATACCTGAGTCATCCATTAACCATGAGAAATTTTTGGAGTGATCATCTCTATTGTGGCTGTAAATATTAAAAGCCGCTAGGCGTAGCACTTTTCTACGAGCTGTAGCAGATTGTTCTAATCTATAAGCTGTATCAATAATGTGTCCATAGTCTATACTACTTCTTCGAAAATTATCATTAGTTAAACCAGCCATAGAGTGCATATGAATTCTATTGTTACCAATTCTATCAAAACGCTTGGTGCCAAAAATTTGTTGACCACTGGCACTTTTAAGTAATTTGCATTCGCTCATTTCAATATTTGCTGCTAAAGCCATTTTATAATAAGCATATTCAATGTTAGCTATGTCAATTGGATCTTCAGAACTTGGAAACTTGATAATCCAATGTTCGAATCCTTCAGGAAGAGTATTATAACCATGTATTAATTCATCAATCTTCGAATTATAACCAACGTTTGCTTTAGGTCGCGCTCCACCAGATGAACCACCCAAATGCATTAGTTCTTCGATTACTTCTGTACTTGTGCCTTTATATACTTTATCTATTACTGTCTTCAATCGATCTAAATCAATTTTATCACTAAAGTTTTCCTCATTCTTAATTGCTGGATTATATATAAGTGCACCTTTTCCAGAGTCACCTATATACGCAAGTTGATCAAGAATATTAATATCGTTCAATGATAATCCTTGCTTCTCAAGAGCACGATTCAATAAGAGCATACCCCAACCATCAGGTAGGGAATCATCAAACACTCCAAATATTCCATGAAAAGGATCTGGATTGGCTATTTGAATGCTATTATCGAATTGAAGTTTTATTGGAGATAGATTTAATCCTAGAGCTAAAAATTCATCATTATATTTAAAATGAACTAATCTATTATCCAATATGAGTTTTCCTACTGCAATTTCATCATTTGAAAACTGAATAGAAACATCAATAAATTTTCTTTTTTCATTTTTTATTTTGACAATTGATTTCTTCACCTTAATTAATAAATTTTAAACAGTTCCTTAATTCTCTGGTTTTCTTTAGGCGGAAGCAGGACCTTTTCAAATTCAGAAAGCCTTCTTAAAGATTCGACAATTTTAAGAAGAGATTCAAAAGATATCTGACCCGTTCTTTCAAACCTTTTTATGCTTCCATAAGAAACGTCAGATTTCTCAGACAAATCTTGCTGTGTCCAAGCCTGTTCTTTTCTTAATGCAACAACATTTTGAGCAATTAATATAAGAATATCAGAAGGCACTTTATTTACGCTATACTTTGTCATAATAGATAATATATTATCTAAAGATACAAAAAACATACCAAATAGACAATATATTGTCTATAAATTTAATTTATTATGTAAAATACAAATTGAAACTCTAAAATCTTTTAAAGATTGCACAAAGTTTTGGAAACAATTACGGCTCGTTCGCTATATTTTAGACTATTTGGCGTTATGAAAATGTACAGTGTATATTTTTAGATAAATACGTTTTGGAACGAGATTTTAGTAAAGAGTTGTATCCAAATACAATCATCCACAGGATCATTGCATTTGGATAGCCTAAAATATGTACGCTCCACTTAGCTATTGTTTTACCAAAATTTTATGAGGTCGAAAATAAATTGCGGTAGTTAAAAAAATAGAGCAACGATTTTTATATATTTACTAAAATTCAAAATAATACAATGACATATAATAGGTTCCATCATCTGTAGAATTAACTCCAGAACTCGACGTTGAATTTAGACTGAAGTAACTATGCATTATAGGTTTTACTGTATAAAAGCCATTCAAAGATTCATAAGTTCCACTTCCTCCTCCAGGATCATTTTCGAAATGCGTATTTTCATCCAAAATTTGAAAAATACTTCGCATCATAGAACCATAAGTACCTTCTGTAATGTTTGTTAACGGCACAACTTCAATAGTTTCAATATCTGTAGCGTTTAAAGCAATCACATTTGACTTTGTTGCTTCATCTAAAATTACAATATACTTTTTGTTTTCAATAGATGAAATCGAAGTTGGCGTCCAGGATTGGGTAAAACTATTTTCTAAAATATCACCAAATGATTCTGGACCGTAGTAATCTATTTGAGCTGATGCTGTTTTCGGTAAAGCGAATAATGTTAGCAATAGGGTTAGAAATATGTAATTTTTTTTCATTTTTTCTGTTTAAAGCTACTATGTTTTTTATACTTTTAAACAGTGCGGTTTTAGGGGAAGCTTACATTAATCTGTGATTTTTAAATTAACACAAAATTATAATTAAATATACTGATTTTTATCTAAATTTGCAACTAGATATGAAGCAAATATTCCATAAAATAGTGTCTTTTACAATGGCTTTTGTAGTGTTATTTTCTACGATGTCGTTTTCAGTGAATATGCATTATTGCGGCGATACTTTAGTAGAAACTGCCATTTTTCATAAAGCAAAAGGTTGCGGAATGGAAATGCAAAAACCTTCAACCGACAGATGCAACGTTAATAAAAAAAACTGCTGTAATGATAAACAACTTGTAGTTGACGGTCAAAATGAATTACAACAGTCTTTTGATTCGCTTTCTCTTGAGCAACAAAAACTTGTCACTTCTTTCGTTTGCACTTATATTACCCTTTTTGAAATTGCAAAAAAAGACATAAATTCTTACACAGATTACACCCCTCCTTTGGTCATCAGGCAACTCTTTAAGCTAGATGAGACGTATTTAATTTGATTTTTAAACATGATTAGACGATTGTCCTAAGAACATTCTTTAGGATGATTCCTTGTACGCAGTAGTTTTAAAACTACTAATGTCTCATTGTTTAAAAAAATAAATCCATGCTCAATAAAAGCATTAAATTTTTAATAGAAAACAAACTCGTAGCCGTTTTAATGTTGCTCCTTTTTATAGGATGGGGAACTGTTCATTCGCCTTTTAATTGGAATCTAGAGTTTTTACCGAGAAATCCCGTGGCTGTGGATGCCATTCCAGACATTGGCGAAAATCAACAAATAGTTTTCACCAAATGGGACGGCCGTTCGCCTCAGGACATTGAGGATCAGATTACCTATCCCCTAACCACTTCCCTACTGGGAATTCCAGGCGTAAAAACCATTCGTAGTTCTTCCATGTTTGGCTTTTCTAGCATCTATGTCATTTTTGAAGAAGACATTGAGTTTTATTGGAGTCGCAGTCGCATCCTCGAAAAACTCAACGCATTGCCAAGTGGATTGCTTCCGAAGGACGTGAATCCAGCTTTGGGACCTGATGCTACTGGCTTAGGTCAAATTTTTTGGTATACCCTCGAAGGTCGCGACGAAAACGGAAACGTCACAGGTGGATGGGATTTACAGGAACT
>Ga0209533_1003893_pt1 | contig 13100 bp, 8 predicted proteins | sample COG_04_FD_184748 | JGI IMG/M metagenome (GOLD analysis project Ga0209533, IMG submission 184748) | Pelagic Microbial community sample from North Sea - COGITO 998_met_04 (SPAdes) (version 2) | ecosystem: Environmental > Aquatic > Marine > Neritic zone/Coastal water | place: Helgoland, sampling... | reverse complement strand
CCATTATTATATAAGAATGTAAATTTACCATTTACCGACGGTAACGAAGCGGCCAACATTATATCTGATAAAGCAGGTGAGTTATCTGGGCCTAGAAAAAACAACCTTAGTGACTTCCAGATTAAAAATAACGAGGAAGAAATTAAAAGTCTTATTTTAGCGTCAAACCCAGCAGAGGGTATCAACAATACGCCTGCATTGCTTGCTAACGAAAAAATGCTCAATCTTTTCCCCGAGTGGAAAAACATAGAATACGCGGCTACAATGACTGATGACCAAAAAAAGGCTGTAGTGGGAGAAATGGCAAGCGTTGTAATGTCTCGTTATAAATCTGTGGCTGAAGCAGCAACAGGCGTAACACCGCCGTCGGGGGGTTTTTCAGAAACACCTACCAACCAGGCTTGGATAAGGGATACAAAAAAATTAGCGAAGGCTAATGTTGCTACAGAAATATTAGCGCCTAATGGAGATTACGTTATAATAATACCCAAGGGTGTTGAGTATGAAGGGTTTCAAGCAAAAGAACCCTACATGCGTATTGTGAATGGTGTAGACAAGAAGGGGAACCCCGTGTACTCGCTAAGACCTTTAGATCAGGGCATTATTCAAACTAAGAAAAGAAAATAAAATAAAATTATGTACATTAAAGACGGTATAGAGCTTACTCCTGAAGACGTTGCATACAACGCTTCTATTGCCGGGGTTTCACCTGAGCAATGGGTAGAGGAAAACGAATTTAATACTGTTGAAGAAACAGATCCCCCAAAAGAGGGAAAGACCAACGGTCCGAAGGGAACCCCGCCGGCAGGACCGCAGCCGCTACCCGCTGGGGTTTCCAGTGTGGAAGCTATTTCATTGGGGTTACCAGGGGTTGAGTTAGCTATTGAAGATAGCAAGGAGCCTGTTACTTTACCGCAAAAGTACAATAAGAAACTTAAAGAAATTACACCTCGTTCTTCAAAAGCCGCGATAAGCGCGGTGCACTTTGGTTACACTGAAATGGATGGGGTTTTTGTACCTGCTTCTTACAAAAGTGCTATAGAAGATGAAAAAGGACTTGTACCTTCATCGCAAAGATTAGCAACTGATATGCCTACTGTGGGTACTAATCCGCTTTTAGCAGATGACCCGGAGATCAGCGCGCTATTAGAAAACCTAGGTCTTGACCCAAAAGACCCAAATACACCGTTAACTTTTACAAAAGAACAGTTAGAAAAAGGTTTTAACCTTACTTGGGCCACAGAAGACGAAGTGTCATTAGGTGTTAACTCTGAAAAGCAAAGGTTTTCTGATTTATTCATAGATGCCTTAAGCCCGGAAGAAAAGAAAGTGCTTTTAAAAGAAGGGTCTAGAGACGAAGAGTTTAATTTAGAATATAGTATTGCTAGTGCTGCTGGTAAATACGATCCTATGGCTTCCAACGCTGTTAAAGCTAAGGGTGGTATTATGGGTGATATAGACCCAGGTACTATTTTAGAAGATAACCTTAAGGAGTTAAAACAAGAAAGCCAAGAGTTAAACAAAGAGGCACAAGCGCTAGATGGCGTTACATCTGAATGGGAGACGCGTAACAACGCTTTTGCAGCTGAGGCTGACAAACTATTAGCAGCTATAAAAAGAGCTGAAGAAACACTTCCTGTGCAGCCACTGATGCCTAAATTTGCGGTGGCGCCTTCGCGGGAGTTTGTTAATAATTTTAATCAAAAAATCGAAGACTACAATAAATCATTAGATTCTTACAATGGTTTATTAGAAGAGTACGGGAACTTGTTTGAATCCGAAGAAAGCGCATGGTTAACAGGTACGTATGATAAAATTATAAACACTAGCGAAAGGCTACTGCAAGAAGAAAAAAAGATAAGTACAAGGATTACAGATTTATCAGATACTAGTATAATGATGGAGTCCTTAGGTAAAAATTATTCCGACTTAAATGCAATAGCACTTGGGTTGGAAGAGTTTTATGTAGGCAGTTTGTTAGCGGGGGTTGGTAATTTAACTGTTCAAGTTGCAAAAGAATTGCTGGGCGACGAGCCTACAGCTTTAGGCAATACAGACCCTACGGATATACTGCAAATGCTAGACGACGCTGAGGTGTTCTTATCTGAATATAGAGGCGGTTTATCTGAAAGACGCCAAAACCTACCTTACAAAAGAACATACGAAGAAGCTAAAGAAGAAAACGCGCTGGGCGATTACGTATGGAACGGTATTATAAGCGGTATACCAACATTCTCAGCTTTATTTGTACCCGCGGCAAGAGCTAACAGACTCACTAAGAGCACGATATCTAAAAGCAAAAAAGTTCTTACTAATGCTGAAAAATCCGTTATAGCTAAGGGGTATCAAAAAGTAGCGGCTAGACAAACAATGATTGCTTTTGCTGTGGCAGAAGGTGGCGGCTATTTAATGCAGACCGAGGAAAGTATTAAAGCAGCTGAAAAAAGAAATGCTCAGATCGCATCGGAAATTGAGTCTTTAGAAGCATCTGGATTGCAGCCTGAAAAATTAGCTTTACTACAACAAGAGCAAGAGTACAATGAAAACTTACTAGGTTTAACTACCTTAGAGAAAGCATACGCAGCTAGCATGAACGCTCTTATAGCTACTGCGGCAGAAAGAGTAGGTTCTATAAACCAATTCCAAAAGTTTACTCAATACAGTAAAGCTGTAGGTTACAGAAATTTTAGAAAATATTTAAAGCCTACTCAGGCTAGATGGGCAGCAGCGCTTACCGGTATAGTTAAAGGTAGCGTGCGCGGTGTAACCGTTGAAGAGGTTGAAGAGGGCATTACTCAGATGGGTAGCAATTACGTGGATAAATCTTTAGGGTTTAACACGCATTGGATGGAAGGTATTGACGCTGAATTCTTAAGACAGGTGGCAATTACTAGCTTTGTTATTAACGGTAAATCAGCTGGACACGGTCTTGTTAATACTGTTAAGCAAACTTTCGCTACTAAAGCCGAGAACAAGATTATATCTGAAAAAGTAGCGGGTATTTACGGCATTAACGATAGAATAACAGAAATTATTGCATCAGGCAAAGGTCCTGAGCAAATGAGAGAGTTGCGTAAGCTACAGCAGACTAAAGATAACATGCTAAAGGATCTGCTGCGTGAAGACGTTAACATATTGTCTAAGCTTAACGATTTAGAACAAGAAGACCTTCAGGCTATTGTAGACGCGGATATGGAAATCTACCGTCTGCAGCAAGAAGCTGGAGATTTAATGGGTAGTTCAGCAACACGAACTGACGCTACTAATACAGAGTTGGAAGCTATAAAGCAATCTATATCGGAGCAAGTAGCTATTAGAGAAGGGCTTTTAGGTAAGAGCGAAGCAATAATAGCTGAAAAAACTAAATCTGCACAGAACGGAGCGGAGGCTGTGTTACAGCTTGAGCAATTTAATTATTCAAGAGCACTAGCGCGCAGCATAGGTGGTGACAAGTACTTTGAAGCTAATAGCTTAGACGACTTAAATAAAGCCGATTTTACAGAAGCGGAATTGGCTGACATAGAACGAGGGCTTTCTGATGGCAGCAATGCTGTTTATGTAAACGGTAAGACTATCGTATTTACAGCAAATTCTGAAAAATCAATAACAGAAAGAGGGAGCGTAGCTGGATTGTTTGCTGCTAATGGACCAATGCACGAATTTGGCCACCAAGAAATACGATCAGCCGGTATAGTTACTAAGAAAGGTTTAGTAGGTATTGGGCAAGGTATGGTTAAAGGCATATTAGACGAAATTGAAAGAGGTAAAGACGGTGGTTGGATTCCTGATAATATTTACAACGCAGCTCAGCAACTTGTTAATGACTACAAAGCTGATAACGAAGGGAAGATAGACTCTGAAGAGCTGTTAACTATGCTCATCGATCTGACCTCTGCCGGTGTACTGCGCAAAAGCTCGTATCAATCAGTTTGGCAAATTAAGTCTATGCTTAACGGTTTACTTAAGGTAGCTAACGAAGACGCTGCTCCTTATTTTAAAATAGACAATTACTCTGATGCAATGCAATTTGTGTCTCACGCTATAAGCAAGTTTGAAAGCGGTGCAACGAGCAGAATGATGCCACCTGAAGACGAAGCTAGCTTTAAAGAATCAAAAACTTTAACACCGGAACAAGATGCTTCTGTTATAGACATGTTAGCTAAGCGCGCGGCTAGAATCGAGGAAGCTAAGAAAGTAGCTGAGAAATTCGGTGTAGAAGCGCAAGCGGATGCAGTACAACAACGTTTAGAGGCCAAGATTAGAGAGCAACTAAGCCCTTTAATTGGTAAGATTGTTACTAATCGTACTAAAGCATTGTACGATCCTATTGCACCAGAGCAACGTAACAACGTGTCTCGTGATGATTTCCAGAACTCTTTAAGAACTGAGATCGAAGCTTTAGCTTTTGAAGAATTTAAAGAAGGCAAGCAGGACATTGAGAAGTTCCTTGTTAACAGAGCGTTCTTAAGATCAAACAACCTAGCTTCTAGATTAGGTATTGAGTCAGCTGCGACCGGTGGTATTAAGAAAGACATCGATACTGCTAAAGGAATGGCGGTGCAAGAAGAAGCGGCTGTTAAAGAGGATAAGCCTAAATACAAAACTTTACTAGAACGCAGAATCCTAGACACTGAGGTTATAGACAAAATTAAGGAAAAGGTTAAGTCCACTGTGCGGGTTATGAAAACACGCATGGACGCGCCTGTTTCTAAAAACGTAACCGTAAAGCCTTACATTGCGGAACTGCGTAAAGCCATGGGTAAGCAAGCTGACATTGACTTAAAGAAAGCAATGGGCGGCAAGAAAGATGGGGAGCTCCGTAAATTTTTACTACGTAACAAAGCTGCTATCCTGCAGAACATGACTACCACGTATTTGATGACGGCTATGCCTAACGCTATTCAGAAAAAAGTAGACGGCGTGTGGACTAGTGACTGGAAAGGTAAGAAAATTGACCGTGAAAGTGTTTCTACGGACAGTGCGGGTCGCACTTCAGGCGCAGAGCTAGTTAGAAGGCTACCTAACGCATCAACTAGATTATCTGATGCTGATTACTTATCTAACATTTTAGACGAGACAGGAGCGCCTATACGCGGTCGTAAAGAATCGTTAGCTAAAGCTATTGCAGAGGAGCTTTCATTTGATATTATCAACGAAGCACTACAGGACCCTAATAGTGATATTAGAGAAGCTTTTGAAATGCGCCAAGATTTACTCGGAGTAGAGCTACGTGAAAACTATATAGTAGAGACCCAAAGAGATATTGAGCGAGGTAATGTTAAGTTCTCTAAAACTTTTAACTTAACAGACAAAAATAATGTTAAGAGAGCTAGAGAGCTTTGGAAGACTGTACAAAAAGAAGGTTTTGATACTGTAGTCGGCGATAACGGTGTATTAATGGAACCGTACAATGAGGAGTATAAGGACATAGAAGGTGTTGGAAAATGGCTATTAGAAGCTAATGAGTCTGGATTAATATTAGACGAGAGGCTGTTAGCTTTTCAGCAGTTAGTTCAAAAATCTAAGGTAATACCCGCTAGTGTAAAAGCTAATACTAAAAAAGCACTAAGTAAAGAATCTCCGAAAGAACGAAAAGATGCTTACGCTAAAGATGTACTGGCTTTAGCTAAAGCACTAGGTTCAGATATTGTAAAAGCAATTGGCTCTGAAATATTTGGTATTCACTATCGTATTTTAGACGGCGCTGATGTTAAAAAAGACACGGGTAAACCTGGTGACTACAAGAGCTTAAAGGATAGCATAGAAAACGTAGGTGCGGCTAAGGATTTGCCAGCTGGATTAATGCCTGAAAATATTAGAATATTTAATTCCTCTATGGGCATTATGGGTAAAATATTTAGAAACATTCTAAATAAAGAAATGCCTGTATCTCAAAAGCTAGAAAAACTTGCTGAGTATTCTGAAGAAATTGCAGCAGCTAGCGAAGCTAATAAGCTAGCTTATCAACACATAGTAGAGACTGTACGATCGTTATATAAAGAAGGTAAAATAAAGCCAGAAACCATTGTTGAATTAATGCAAATTCAAACAAATTTAAAAGCTGGTTTTAGAGGGCTTACCTCCTTAACTTACGCTACAGTAACCAAAGATGCCATTGGTCACCCAAAAGGAGAGCACCTAGCTGACAATGCGACTACAAGCTTTAACATACTAGAGCTTATATTTGACGAGACCATTAGTGACTCTGAGTTTTCATCTAAGCTTCGTGAAGAATTAAGATTTCACGATCAATGGATGGAGAATAAAGACGCATTAGATGCTGTAGATTTCTTTGGGAAAAACAATCCGTACAAAGATAAGCGTATACTATTACTAGGTAGCAGAGCTAACAGCGTATTCACTATTGATGGTATGCCGGCTAAAGAAATGATAGAGAGAAGAAGCGCTGCCATTGAGAGCTCTATCAAATTCAGTAAATCCGTTAACCAAAAAGAATTAGCGGCAGCCAAAGCAAACATAAAAAGACTTGACGAAAAGGCTGCACCTAGAAAAGCTAGAGTGTTTGACTTTGACGATACATTAGCACGGTCTAACTCTAATGTTCTTTACACAATGCCTGATGGCAAAACCGGTAAGCTTAATGCTACTGAATTTGCGAAGCGCTCTGAAGAACTTGAAGCAGCCGGTGCTGTATTTGATTTCTCTGAATTCAACAAGGTAGTAGATGGTAAAAAAGGTCCGTTGTTTGAACTCGCTAAATTTATAAACGAAAGCCCTGGAAGACGGGACATGTTTGTATTAACAGCTAGACCTCAAGATGCAGCTTTACCGATACATAAATTCTTAAAAGGTTTAGGTTTAAACATACCTTTAGAGAATATAACAGGTTTAGCTAACGGTGCACCTAAGGCTAAGGCTGACTGGATGCTAGAGAAATTTGAGCAAGGCTACAATGATTTTTACTTTGCAGACGATGCATTAAAGAATGTAAAAGCTGTTAAAGAAGCATTGAAAACTATAGATGCAAAAAGCAAGGTTCAATTAGCTAAATTCTCTAAGTCAGCTAAAGGTGAATTAAGCAATGAATTTAACAACATACTTGAACGCAAAACAGGTGTTGAAGCATTCAAAACATTCTCAGCCGTTCAAGCACAAAAGCGCGGTGAAAAGAAAGGCGGGTTTAAATTCTTTATTGCGCCGAGCGTTGATGATTTTAGAGGTTTAGTTAACTATGCGTTTGCCGGTAAAGGCAAGCAAGGTGAGGCCGATATGAAATGGCTCGAAGATAACCTAATGACACCTTATGCTAAAGGTATTGCCGCTATTAATGGTATACGCCAGCAAATAAAACGCGACTTTAAAACCGCAGTTAAAGCATTTCCTAAGCAGTACCAGTTGCTAAATAAAGAGATCGGCAAGACAGGTTTTACTTATGATCAAGCTGTTAGAGTGTACTTGTGGGGTAAAGCAGGTATCAAAGCACCGGGCTTGTCTCAGAAAGACACAAAAATACTGCAAGACGCTATTCGTGAAAATCCGGAGTTAATGGACTTTGCAGATGCAATGCTTGTTGTTGCTCGCCGCGATACGTGGATGGAGCCTAGCGAATACTGGTCGGGTAGTACATTGCTGTCGGACCTTAACAGCATGACCGAAAAGATCGGCCGTAAAAAATACTTAGAAGAGTTTATACAAAACGCTGATGCAATATTTACTACAGAAAATCTAAATAAGATTGAGGCGTTGTACGGTAAAGCGCATCGTGAGGCAATTGAGGACTCTCTGTACTCAATGAAGAACGGTACAAACCGTAATGCAGGAGGCAATAAGCAGGTTAACGCATGGTTAAACTGGATTAACGGCTCTACGGGTGCAATCATGTTCTTTAACAGACGTTCCGCGTTGCTGCAGATGCTTTCGTTTACTAACTTTATAAACTGGTCTGACAACAACCCTGTCAAAGCAGCGGCAGCGTTTGCTAACCAAAAGCAATACTGGTCTGATTGGGCAATGATATTTAACTCTGATAAACTTAAAGAGCGTCGGGGTGGTTTGAAGCAAGACGTAAGTTCTAACGAAATTGCTAGTATAGCTAATGCAAGTAAGAACAGCCCGCAAGCTATTTTAGCTAAGTTATTACAATTAGGTTTTACACCCACTCAAATTGCGGATAGTATGGCTATTGCAACAGGTGGGGCGATGTACTATCGCAACCGTGTTAACGCTTTAGTTAAAGAAGGCATGTCGCCAAAAGATGCGGAAGCGCAAGCGTTTATTGATTTCTCTAAGAAATCTGATGAAGCCCAGCAGTCCTCAGATCCAGCATTGGTGTCACAGCTGCAAAGAAGCACGCTAGGGCGTCTTATATTCGCTTTTCAGAACACTCCTATGCAATATACCCGCTTAATGAAAAAGGCGGCGTTAGATTTAGCTAATAACAGAGGTGATTGGAAAGAGAACGTAAGTAAAATTGCTTATTACGGTATAATACAAAACTTTATATTCTCAGCCCTGCAAAGTGCATTATTCGCTATGTTACCAGGGTTTGATGATGACGATGAGGATCTCACTGCTGCTGAATTAGATAAGAAGAACGCTAAGGAGGAGCAGAAGATAGCTAGAGTATTAAATAGCATGCTTGATACCGTGCTTAAAGGCTCTGGTGTATATGGTGCAGTGTTCTCTACTGTTAAAAATATTATTAGAGAATACGACAAGCAAGAGAAAAAAGGCTTTATGTCGAACCACGCTTACACTGTATTGTCTTTATTTGATATATCACCGCCTATTGGCTCTAAAGCTCGTAAAGTACATAGTGCTATTCAAACAAGAAAGTTTGAGAAAGACGAGATTGCAGCACGTGGCTGGGGCGTAGTAGCAGACGGTAGATTAGATTTAGGCCCAAATTGGAGTATATTAGGTAAAGTTTTATCTGCCGCGGTTAGTGTACCGCTTGATCGTGTGGTAGATGAGCTTACTTCTATTAGCGAAGCATTCGATGCGCGTAACAAAGCGTGGCAGCGTATAGCATTAGCCTTAGGCTGGAAAACGTGGGATGTAGGCGCTATAGAGGAAAATGCTGAAGCTATTAAAGAAGCTGCTAAGAAAAAACGTAAGGAAGCTGGAGTTAAAAAAGCTAAGGAAACAAGAAAGAAAACTCAGCAAAAGAAAAAGGGGGCCGCTAAAGACGTTTCAGATTTTTAATTATGAAATTATCAAAACATTTATCAATAAAAGAGGTTACTAAATCAAGCACAGCCGCAAGGTTGGGCATTGATAATACACCTACGGTTACTCATTTAGAAGCTTTAAAGCATGTAGCCACTAATGTATTTGAACCACTGCGCCTACACTTCGGTGTACCTATTGGTGTATCATCGGGGTACCGCGGTGAAGAACTTAATAAGGCTATCGGTGGCAGCAAACGTTCGCAACACTGTAAAGGGCAGGCACTTGATATTGACGCAGACATTTACGGCGTAATAACCAACGCTGACATATTTAATAGAATCAAAAACCATTTAGACTTTGATCAGCTTATTTGGGAATTCGGTACAGATAATGAACCTTCTTGGGTGCATGTATCTTACGTTCCAGATGGCTTAAACCGCGGAGAAATTTTAAAAGCCTATTCTGAAGGCGGGAGAACTAAGTATAAACGCATTTAAAATGAACGAAAGCGACGTTAAATTGGTTTTATTAAACACAACAGCAATGACTATCAGCATGGCACAGGTTGAAACCGCGTTAAAGCTAATGCTATTATTGATATCAATTGGTTACACAGCACAACGCTGGTATTTTTTAAGAAAAGAAAAACTCAAAAACAAATAACATGTACAAACAGCAACCACGTTCGCCTTTAGCTAAAGCATTAAAGGGAGCGCCAGAATCCGTAGCAAAACAGACAACAGCCGCTGAGTTCGCTTACGAAAAGTCTTTAAAAGAAAAAGAGATGGGGAGGAGTACAAAAGTTGTAGACAAGCTTGTATCAGCTCTTGAAGCACCGTTTAGCGATAAAACATACAGTGAGCTAAAGAAAGAAAAGCGCGCTAAGCAGAAAGCTAAATATAACGCTAAGGCTCCTACTAAACAAACTGCAGACCCAAAAAAGCCTGTTGGGCCTAAAGCAGAAAAGCCTAAAACTAAAAAAGAGGTGTTTATGAAGGAGGCAAACAAAAAACGTTACAAGTAATGGCGTTTAAGATGTTATCACCCTTTAAACTTAAAGATGCATGTTACCATAAGGTAAAAGCACAATACGACGTATTCCCATCGGCATACGCGTCTGGCGCTATTGCAAAGTGCAGAAAAAATAAGGGGAAAAAGAAAAAGTAATGTATAAACAAAACTCACCGTTCAAAAAAGTCAGAAAGACTAAAGAAGGTTTAGCTCTTAAACGTTGGTTTAAAGAAGAGTGGGAAACACCCGGTGGTAGTAAAGACTACAGTGACGGTGATGTTGTGTTCAGGCCTACAAAGAAGGTCAGTAAAGACACTCCTAAAACTTACGGTGAGCTTAGCCCTTCCGATATAGCGGCAGGTAGAAATGAAAAAAAAACTAAAGGTAGAGTATCGAAATACGATAGATCAGAACTAAAGAAAAACAAAAAGAAAAAATGAAAAAAGGAATTGGACCACGTGGTTTAGGAGCGTCTAAATCACCAGCAAAAATGTACGGCACTAAATCACCGGCTAAACAAGCTAAGCGTATTGTGCCTTCTGAAATGTCGCCAACGGAGCGCACCTACACTTCAAAAGAGACGAAGCAAATGGCAGCGGCTGGCAATCAATCCGCTCCCTCAAATAAAGATTATGGGAAGAAAAAAACCGCAAGGCAAGTTTTAGAAAGCACTGAAACTAAACATTTGCGTGAGGCTCTGCAAAAAAATAACTATGGCACTAATAACATGTCTTTGAACGACATGCGGAAAGTGGCAAAAACAAAAGGTATATATGATTCCGTGCGTGATTTATCGCGGTCTAGTTACAAAAATGAAATAAACAAAGGTTAAAAACAAAATAAAAACAAAATGAAAAAAGGAATTGGGCCACAAGGTCTTGGAGTATCTAAGTCGCCGGCGAAGATGTACGGAGCTAAGTCGCCTGCTAAGCAGACTAAAGAGCAAAATTATATTGTGGAAGAAAACAAAAAAGCAGACAAAAAACTAGCTAGCAAAAACGACATAAAGGACGGTGTGGAAGCCAGCAAAAGATTAAAAAAAGATATGCTACCTAGAACCGACGCTAATTTCAATAGAGCCAAAGCGGGTGCTACGGCGGATAGAATAGCCAAATATGGATTCCCTAAAAGTGTGAGCGACAAATAAATAGGGAAAAAGAAGAAATAAAAAAAGGGGACCCAATTACGGATCCCCTTTTTTATTTAATACTGTATCGTATTATCCATCACAAGCAATGCAATCATCCATTGCGGCTGCAGCTAAATCGCCACGCAGCACTGATTCCGTCCTTGTGTAATACAAGGTTTTAACGCCTTGCTTCCAAGCTTCCATATGGACTTTGTTAATCCATTTTGGAGTAGCCTCACTTGGGAATGCTAAATTTAAACTAACCGATTGGTCAATGTACTGCTGCCGTATTCCGGCTTGCCTTACTAATTCCAGTTGGTTAATTTCTTTAAACGTTTTAAACACGTTCTTAACTGGCTCGTCCCAGTCACCCATTAACACATCATTGAGTTCTTCAATGTTCTGCACTGAGCCACCATCAGCTAAAATCTGATTCCAAATCTTCTCGGTGTTCAATTCATTATCTTCTAATACAGCTTCGAGAACAGGGTTTCTGCGTATGAAAGTGCCTTTAGCGCTTTGTTCTGTAAATACGTTAGCGGCCCACGGCTCAATACCTGGAGAAACATTCCCAGATAGTTTACTATTACTAACGGTAGGAGCGATAGCGCGCAGATGAGTATTACGCATCCCAGTACCAACGCACCAAAGAGGCTCTCCGTAAACGTCCGCAAGGTCACGAGATGCTCTTTCACTTTCAATTTTAATTTGGCTAAATATTTTTCTTGTTTCATACTGTGCTGATAATCCTTCAAAAGGAATTCCTTTGTTTTGTAAATATGTATGCCAACCTAAGACGCCAAGACCTAGTGGTCTGCCCTTAACTGCTGAACGAATTGCATTTTCAAATCCGCGTAAGCCTTTGGCTCTTTGGATAAACTCTTCCATGACGCCGTCTAAGAACCATGTAGCATGGTAAATAAGATCCGTGTCTTTCCATTCTTCATACTTAGAAAGGTTGAGCGAGCTCAAACAACATACAAATGAATGTGATTCATCTGTGTGCAATGTAATCTCACTACAAATGTTTGTCATATGTACCTTTAAACCATTTGACTTATATGCTTCTGGATTGTTCTTGTTAACGTTTCCTTTAAACATAATGTACGGCTCTCCAGTTGCTTTTCGCTTTCTAAGAAGTTTACTCCATCGATTCCTTGCTTCCTTATCGCCTTGTTCAAGTCGTCGCATAAACTTATCACCAACAACTGCGCACTGATGGAGATTAAGCGATTGTCTGTTAACATCGCCCTTCGGTTCTCTGATCTCCAGCCACTCTTCAAAATCTGGGTGCTCAATGTTGATATTAACTGAGGCTGCTCCTCTTCTAACAGCTCCTTGATTAGTTGCAAGGATTGTTGAGTCATAGATTTTGCAAAAAGGTACGACTCCATCTGATGTTCCATTTCCTGTTATTTTAGCTCCAGCGGGTCTTATCATATTAATGCCAACACCCACGCCGCCGCCGTGCTTAGCTAACATCATCATTTCTAGGTTCTTAGCGCCAATGTCCTGAATACTATCAGCGACATCGATACCAAAACAACTAATAGGTAAGCCTCTGTCGGTACCAGTATTTGATAACACAGGGGAAGCTAAGTTCAACCAGCCCCTCCAAATGTAATCAAAGAATACCTCAGCAAGCTCTGGCTTATACAATCGACGTGCAACCGTCTTAGCTACACGCTCGTAAGCATCTTTAGGGGACTCGCCTTGCAGCAAGTATCCCCCAATGATTGTTTTTCTATATACATCGGTGTCGCCCCACTCCGGGTAGTCAACACCTTTAATCCAATTTTCGTTCCACATATTTTTAGTATTAATCATC
>Ga0209533_1003890_pt1 | contig 13104 bp, 8 predicted proteins | sample COG_04_FD_184748 | JGI IMG/M metagenome (GOLD analysis project Ga0209533, IMG submission 184748) | Pelagic Microbial community sample from North Sea - COGITO 998_met_04 (SPAdes) (version 2) | ecosystem: Environmental > Aquatic > Marine > Neritic zone/Coastal water | place: Helgoland, sampling... | reverse complement strand
AGAGGAGTTAAGGGAGCTTATATCTGTTTCAAAGCAGCTATATCCCAAGGCAATACCTGGGATTAAGTTTATGGAACGAGATAAGACTTGGATTGCACCATCAGGTGCGACATTATGGATGTCATATCTAGATAGAGATGATGATGTAATGAGATACCAAGGTCAGGCCTTTAATTGGATTGGCTTTGACGAGATGACACAGTGGCCTACCCCATATCCTTGGAACTATATGCGTTCAAGGTTACGTACAACTAAACAATCGGGTTTACCTCTCCACATGAGAGCAACATCCAACCCAGGTGGCCCAGGTCATCAATGGGTGAAGAAGACTTTTATTGATCCTGAAGTACCTAATAAGGCTTTCTGGGCTACAGATCCTGAAACAGGTAATGTAATTGAATGGCCTAAAGGTCACAGTAAAGAAGGTGAACCCTTATTCAAACGTAGGTTTATACCTGCAACTTTGTTTGATAATCCCTACTTAGCTGATGATGGTATGTATGAAGCCAATCTATTGTCGTTACCTGAGCATCAGCGTAGACAACTTCTTGAAGGTGATTGGGACATTAATGAAGGTGCTGCGTTCCCAGAGTTCAATAGGCATATACATGTAGTTGAACCTTTTGAGATTCCAGATAATTGGCCTAAGTTCCGTGCATGTGACTATGGTTATGGTTCGTATACTGGAGTTGTTTGGATAGCAGTAGCACCTGATGAACAACTAATTGTTTATCGAGAAATGTATGTATCTAAAGTTATTGCTACTGATTTAGCAGATATGATATTAGATGTTGAACAGTTTGAAAAAATACGTTATGGTGTACTTGATAGTTCTTTATGGCATAAACGTGGAGATACTGGCCCATCTCTAGCAGAACAAATGATAATGCGTGGATGTAGATGGAGACCAGCTGATAGATCAAAAGGATCTCGTGTCTCAGGTAAAAACGAATTACACAGAAGACTACAGGTTGATGAGTTTACAGAAGAACCAAGACTAGTATTCTTTAATACATGTTCTAACACTATATCCCAGTTACCTTCTATACCTTTAGATAAAAAGAATCCAGAAGATGTAGATACTCACGCTGAAGATCACCTATACGATGCATTAAGATACGGAATAATGACAAGACCTAGAAGTAGTTTATTTGATTACGATCCTACATCTAACTCAGGTTTTCAAGCAAGCGACCCAACTTTCGGTTATTAAGGAAAAGCAATGGAAGAAGATGAATTCTTTGAAAATGAAATGGCAATGGACTCAGTAGAGGCTAATGCTATAGAAGACATGGATGAAGATAATTATGCTGATCCACTTTCAGGAACTGTAGTTGGTTTAGTACAAGATCATTATACTAAAGCTTCCACTGCTCGTGAGACTGAAGAAAAACGTTGGGTACAAGCCTACCGTAACTATCGTGGTTTATATGGGCCAGATGTACAGTTTACTTCTACAGAGAAGTCTCGTGTATTCGTAAAGGTTACTAAGACTAAAGTATTAGCTGCATATGGTCAGATAGTGGATGTACTGTTTGGTAATAGTAAGTTTCCAATTACAGTTGATCCCACTACATTACCTGAAGGTGTAGCAGACTCAGTATTCTTTGAATCAAATGATGACATGCGTAAAGCTAAGGAAGAGTTTGGCGCAGAGGATATGCAGTTAAAACCAGGTGAGACTGTAATAGATTTACAAGAACGTTTAGCAAGTTCTAAAAATAAGTTAGCTCCAGTAGCTGATATACTTGAAGAAGGTAATGGTAGAACTGCAACAGAGATTACTATACATCCTGCTATGATTTCTGCAAAGAAAATGGAAAAGAAAATCCATGATCAATTAGAAGAGTCTAATGCAAACAAACAACTAAGAGTTGCTGCTTTTGAATGTGCCTTATTTGGTACAGGAGTAATGAAAGGGCCGTTTGCTGTAGATAAAGAATATCCTAAGTATGAAGAAGGTGAATACAAACCTAACATAAAAACAGTACCTCAAACCTCATCTGTATCTATCTGGAACTTTTATCCAGACCCTGATGCAGCTAACATGGATGAAGCAGAATACGTAATAGAACGTCATAAGATGTCACGTACTCAAATACGTGCGCTTAAACGTAGACCCTTCTTCCGTAAGAATGCTATAGATACAGCAGTAAACATGGGTGAATCCTACACTAAAGAGTGGTGGGAACAAGCCATGGAAGATGACTCTAACGAGTCTAAAGCAGAACGTTATGAGGTATTAGAGTTCTGGGGTAATGTAGATGTAGAAGTCCTAGAAGGACATGATGTAGATATTCCAAAAGAACTTGAAGACTTAGATCAAGTATCAGTTAATATTTGGGTTTGTAATGGTCAAGTATTACGTTTAGTAATGAATCCATTTACACCAACATTAATACCATACTATGCTGTACCTTATGAAGTAAGTCCATACAGCCTATTTGGTGTAGGTATTGCAGAGAATATGGATGATACACAAACTCTTATGAATGGTTTCATGAGAATGGCTGTTGACAATGCTGCTTTATCTGGTAATATGATTATTGAGGTTGATGAAACTAACTTGACCCCAGGTCAAGATTTATCTGTATACCCTGGAAAAGTCTTTAGACGACAGGGCGGAGCACCTGGACAGGCAATCTTCGGAACTAAGTTTCCAAATGTTTCTAATGAAAACATGCAGATGTTTGATAAAGCTCGTGTACTATCAGATGAATCAACAGGCTTTCCTTCTTTCGCACATGGTCAAACAGGTGTGTCAGGTGTAGGTCGTACAGCTTCTGGTATCTCAATGCTTATGTCAGCCGCTAACGGAAGTATTCGTAATGTGGTTAAGAATGTAGATGACTATCTACTTGGCCCTTTAGCCAAAGCATTCTTTAACTTTAACATGCAGTTTGACTATGACGAAGATATCAAAGGTGATCTTGATGTAAAGGCTCGTGGTACAGAAAGCTTAATGGCTAATGAAGTACGTAGCCAAAGACTAATGCAATTCTTACAAGTTGTACAAAACCCAGTACTAGCACCATTTGCTAAGATGGATTACATCATTCGTGAGATAGCTAAGTCTATGGAACTTGATCCTGATAAGTTAGTTAATTCAATGTCTGATGCTACAGTACAAGCAGAGATGCTTAAGAAGTGGCAAGAAGCTAATCCTCCTGAGCCTCAACCAGAAGCTCCAGGACAGCCTCAAGGTGGCCCAGCAGGAGCACAGGCAGGAGATCCTACAGGAGCTGGTGGCGGTACTATAGGGACAGGCTCAGTGCCTACTCCAGGTGAACCTGGCTTCTCAGCTAATACTGGACAAGGTGCTGCATGAACAACCTAAAGCCTTTAGTAAACGATAAAGTATTATGGGATTCTTTTCTAGAAGAAGTAGATAGAAGAATTGCAGAAGTTCATAGAGTAATGGAACAGTCTAGTAGAGCTGAAGAATTGTATAGACTTCAAGGACAAGCATTTGCTTTACGTAAAATGAAACAACTAAGAGATCAGGTCAATGGGGGATAAAGTTTATGGTTATTTCAAAGGTGGGGCAGCTAGTCTCAAAGATCAAACAGAAAGTGCTTTCGGTATTGACGAGGATAAAACAGAAGTTCAAGAAGAACTAGTAGCTCCAATTACAGTTAGTGATTTTGATAGTAGGCCACTAAGTTTATTAGATGCAAGAGATGATGATAGATACTTAGGTGAGTTTGATGGTCAACATATGTTCCTAGACAGACTAGGTAAAACCTACACTATATCTGGCACAGCTAAACCTGAAGATAACAGAACAGGGGCTGAACGTTGGAAAGAAAACCTTGAACCTGTAGTTAGTGCAGCTAAGTTATGGTGGGAAGAAGGTGCTGATTTACCTAGTGTACAACAAATTTATGGTGTAGGTAAAGCAGTTGCTGAAGGTGTTTACGATACTGTATCTAAGATATCAGGAGCTGCAACAGGTAAAGTATCTGGTAATAATATTAACCTTGCTGATGTATTTGATGCTACTGCTGGTATGGGTGTAGGTTCATCCTTAGTTAAAGTACCTGAAGGTTCACTAAGAATTTTTGGTGGACTTAATGCAAAAAATGCACCTGCTGGAGATGAAATTACAGATGCCTTTAACTCTGAGTTTGAGGTATTTAAAAATAAAGTTAAGTCTGAAGAGATTGATTTAGAGTATGAAGATTTTTATGACGTACTTAATTCAGACCCTTCAAATAAAGATGCACTATCCTATATACAAATGCGTGACACTATTGGGAGTTATTCTCTTCCAGATGCACAACCTAAAGCACTTGCACTTATGGCAAAGTATCCAGACCTATTTAAAAAAACTTTAAAAGTTTTAGAAAAAAATAAAGATAATTATTCTGTAGGTAAAGATGGTTTAATTAGGTTTGAAATAGACGACTCTAAAGCTAAAATTAAAAATACTCGTTTTACTGAATTAGCTGATGACCATGATTATCTTACAAGTATGGACGAACTTGAGTATGCAAAAAAAGAATATTCACAAGACTTTGGGGATTATGTTGAGAAAGATTGGACTACTTTAGAGGATGTCTTAGATCATCCAGATTTGTTTGATCAGTACCCAGACTTAAAAGAAATTGCTGTTGTAACAAATAAAACATATTTTGAAGATCCTGATAATGAAGGTGTACTAGGTGTTTTTTATCCAGAAGGAGGTATCATTAATATAAATCCTGAATTAAGTGATGATCAACTTAAGAGTACTTTATTACATGAAGTTCAACACACAGTTCAAAAAGAAGAAAATTTTCAAGGTGGTGCAAACTCTGAATCTGCTCAAGTACGAATGATACTAAAAGCTAGGTCAGGTTCAAAAGAAGCAATAGATGCTTGGGATAGATATAATCAAAAATGGGAAATTTACGAAAAAGAATTAGAAGAGTATGATAATTTAAACCCAGTTAAAAAATTACTAACAGCAGGGCCTAGAATGCCTGTAATGCCTAGAGCCTATCTAGAAGGTGAAGGAACTATAGATTTAGTAGATGGGTATTTTGACCCTAATAAATTTCCACCAGAAATAAACTCAAGACTTCAGATAGTTTATTCTATGGCATCAGGTGAAGTAGAAGCACGTAATGTACAGAAAAGAATGGATATGACACCTTTTCAACGTAAACATTATAAACCTGAAGTTACAGAAGATATGCCTTTTTCTTTCCAATGGACAGATAAAGATGTAGAAAAAGCAATACAAGATGGGTATGATCGTGAACTTTCATACTCTAAATCAAATACAGTAAATAGTATACCTAAGCTAGAAGACTTTGGATTTAAAACAGATAACCCTGGTGGTGATTGGTTAGAAAGTAAATTAAGATTTGCTGAAAGATCTAAAGCAGATGCTGAACCAAATACATATAGAGCAAACTTAGGTAACTCAGATGGTGTAACTGGATATTTTCAAAGACCTCTTAACATTAACCCAGAAGTATTTAAAGATATAAAAGGTGCAATGGGTGAAGAAAGATTTAGACCTGATCCAACAAAGTTAAAAAATCTTAAAAAAGATATTGCTGAAGAAGGTTATGATAAACTTAGGGGTACGATATTAGTACATGTTCGTGAAGATGGTGAACCATTTATAGTCGAAGGTAATCATAGAATTATAGAAGCTATTGAAAGTGGTAGGTCTACTATACCTGTTGAAATTAAATATTTAAGAGGTGCAGAAGAAGTACAAGGAGATTTTTCTCCAGAAGAAATTATAAAGTATGCAGATAAAAAGGTAAACGATAATGAATAGACAGATGAGTATGTTTGAAGAAGGTGGCATTGCAGACGATGGAATGAATCGTGATCCTGTATCAGGTAATGAAATACCTTCAGGCTCTCTTGCCAGTGAAGTCCGTGACGATATCCCAGCTCAGTTATCTGAAGGTGAATATGTAGTACCTGCTGATGTCGTAAGATACTTTGGTGTCCGTGTATTTGAAGAAATGCGTAATGAAGCCAAGATGGGCTTACGTGAAATGGAACAAGATGGTAGGATAGGTGGTGAGCCAGTTGAACCTAATAAAGGTATGACTGAAGCTGATCTAGCTGGTCTTGAACAGATGATGAGGACTGGTGTAGCCAATGGTGGTCTTATGGATAAGATGGCTTATACTGCTATGAACGATCCACTAGTAAACCAAAAGCTAAATCAAGGTGGCATGACTGTAGGTTTTTCTGCTGGAGGTATGCCTAAAACTATATATAATGATCCTACTCGTGTAGATCAAGTCATTGGTCAGTTTATGCAGATGACTAAAAACAATCCTGGAATTATGGATGAGTTAGCTAAACGTGGTATTACCATTAATCGTACCCCAGCTACTAATCAACCTGGACAGATGCAAGCACAAAATGCTCCTGCTCAAACAACCAACCCAGTTACTAATCAAGTACCTGTTATGGCTAATGAAGGAACTTACTTAGATCCACTATCCATGACGGGTTTAGGTACAACAATTCAACCATTTACAAATTCTATGAACACAGAACAAACACAACCATATGCTACCTCACCTACATCTGTATCTTCTATGTATGGTATTCCAGGTGGATCTTACCTTTATCAAGGCCCAGGTTTACCTAAATCGCCTGAAGAAGGGTTTGGTAGAACCCCTCCAGTATGTGCCCCAGGTACAATCTATGATGAAGAGTCAGATAGCTGTGTACCAGAAGTAGAACCTGATGAACCTACAGAACCTAACCGTAACAACAATCTAGATGGTATCGGTGGTACTGAAATGTCTACACCTTACGTTGAAAAAGGTTGGAGGGTACAAGCCACTGAACAATTAGATTGGTCTAACCCAGAAGACTTTGATGCTTATATGAAAGAGCTAGCTAAACCTCAAGAAAAAGTAAGTGCTTTAGCTAAAGGTATAGGAGTCGGTGTTCCATTGTGGGGGGCAGGTTTAGTTGTTGCTCAAAAAATGGAAAGAAAAGCAACAGTAAATAAGATAAAAGCTATGGAAAATATAGCAAACTTAATTGGTGATACTGTATCAGCTGCATCTGCAGTTAAAGCTGGAGAATCTTATATGTCTGGTTTAACCGAATCTCAAAGAGAATATGCAGATACACAAAATGGTGAAGGTTATACTATAACACTAGTAAATCAAATCATGGGTAGAGGGTTTCTTGATGATATTGAAGGAACTAGAGGTAATGGTTTCCATAGTGTTGCTGATCTACAGAACATGCCTCAATCTAAAAAAGATGAACTTAAAGCAGCTATAGATGCAAATAACTCAAAACTTAGAAGTGAGATAGAAATAACTCCTACAACAAGTAAACGTAAGAAACGTTTTGTTTTTGATACTGCTAGCGGTAAGACTAAAGAAACAACAGAGCCTTATGTTCCAAAAGAATTTGGTTCATCTACTGCAGACATTAAAGGTGGCGGAGGCAGTGTTTATATAGCCCCACCAGCACCGAAGAAAAAGAAAAAGAAACCTGCATTCGATAATTCCAATTCACCAGGTAATCCAGCAAATTCAAAACCTACTTTTGATAATAAAGTTAAATATGATGCAGATATGTATAAAAAAGGTGGTTTAGTAAAAAGACCAAATAAAAAATAAATACCTATAAGGTATCCAAACAACGATAAGGCTACTCAGCAATACTGCTGACCCCAATATAAGGATAATGGATATGCCAGAATTAAATACTATAGAAACCCCGAAGACTGCAGGATTTGTAGATAGGGGTTACAACAATAATAAAAAACGTGCAGCTATGGAAGCTGAAGAAAAAGAGATAGAACGTCTAGAAGCAGAGGCTCGTGGTGAAACTGTTGAAGAAGAATCCGATAGCGAAGGATCTAAGGCAACCGAAGTATCGGATGCAAGTAGTTCCAAACAAGAAGAAGCCAAAGAGGAAGCCGAAGCATCGGAGTCTGATGAGGGGTTAAGTCGAGAAGAAAAATCCTTTAAGAAAAGATATGGTGATCTTCGTCGTCATATGTCTGAAAAAGAAAAAGACTGGCAAGAAAAGTTTGAAGACTTAGAAGCTCGTATGAAGGGTGAGAATATTATCCCACCTAAGTCTGATGAAGATATAGACGCATGGGCATCTGAACATCCTGATATTGCTGGTATAGTAGAGACTATAGCTGCTAAAAAAGCTCAACAGTTATTTAGCAAGGCTGAAGCAAGACTACAACAGCTAGACCAAATGAATGATGAGACTATGCGTAAGTCAGCAGAGGCTACTATCTTAGAGTCGCATTCAGATTTTATTACAATACGTGAATCAGATAGTTTTCATGACTGGGCAGAAGAACAACCTAAATGGGTTCAAGATGCTGTTTATGAAAATGCAGACGATCCTCGTTCTGTAGTTAGAGTTATTGACCTTTATAAGGTCGACAAAGGATTAACTAAAGAAGCTAAGAAAGCTAGTAAAAAAGCAGCAGCTTCTATGGTTAGTAGAACTTCGAAGACTAAAGTAGACGCTGATGAGGCTGGTGGACAAATCCGTGAGTCTGATGTAGCAAGAATGTCTAGTAAAGAATTTGAAGAAAACCAAGACAACATTAACCTCGCAATGCGTAATGGTAAATTTGTCTACGATATTTCAGGAAAAGCACGATAAGTGTTGACATTACGTTTATCTGAAGTATAACTATCGGCAGGAACAAGAGCCTCCCTTGTGGACTACCTCTCTTGCCTACAACCAATAAAACTTAAACTACAAATAAGAACTACCTGATTAAGTACAGGCCCGTTTAAATAATGGTTGGCCGACTGTTATTATAACGCACCCTAGAAAATCATCAGCCTCTTTGCTTTACGTTTAGTTTCTCTGAGTTGAGGTATGTACCTTTAACTCGTACTTACCTCTCTATCATAAGCCAAACATTCAAGGAGAATTATAATGGCATTTGCATCCGCAAGCGGATATACAAACTTACCGAATGGTAACTTTAGTTCCGTAATTTATTCTAAAAAAGTACAACTTGCATTCCGCAAGTCCACAGTTTGTGGCGACATAACTAACTCTGATTATTTCGGTGAAATTGCATCGCAAGGTGACACTGTAAAAATCATCAAAGAACCTGAGGTAAGCGTATCGTCTTATGCTCGTGGCACGACCATAGCTGCACAAGATTTAGCTGATGCTGATTTTTCACTTGTTGTAGATAAAGCAAACTATTTTGCATTTAAAATCGACGACATCGAAGAAGCACACTCCCATGTTAATTTCATGGACATGGCTACAAACCGAGCTGCTTTCCGCTTGGCTGATCAGCATGACCAAGAAGTATTGGGCTACTTAACTGGTTACAAGCAAGCTGCATTACATGCTAATGCAGGTACAGTAAACAACGTAGTGAATGGTACTAAAGCTAATACAGCTGCTGGTACAGACGAATTACTTGCAGCTAACAAGCTGAAAAAAGGTGACTTCGGAAACATTACTACAACTTCAGCTGGAGATCACGCAATTCCAGTTGCAGCACGTTTACCAGGAGCAACTGCTCTACCAACAGCATACGTATCACCAGCAATGTTGATAGCACGTATGGGTCGTTTGTTAGATCAGAACCAAGTAGACACTGCAGGTAGATGGCTGGTAATTGATCCTGTATTTATGGAAGTTCTTCGTGATGAAGATTCTCGCCTATTTAATGCAGACTTCGGTGAATCAGGTGGACTACGTAACGGTTTAGTCTTGAATAACTTCCACGGTTTCCGTGTATACACTTCAAGTAACTTACCTTCAGTAGGTACTGGTGCAGCTACAACAGGTACAGCTAACCAAAATGCTAACTACGGTGCTATCGTAGCTGGACATGACTCAGCTGTAGCAACTGCAGAACAAATCAACAAAACAGAAACATATCGTGACCCAGATTCATTCGCTGACATCTGCCGTGGTATGCATCTATACGGACGCAAGATCTTACGTCCAGAAGCGTTGATCACAGCTAAATATAACTTAGCTTAATAAATAACTTAAAGGGGCTGGCTTAGTGTTAGCCCCTTTATACACATTTAAAATCTCGTAGGAATTAAACATGGCGACCTATTTAAATTTAGTAAACGAATTACTTCGTCGTCTCAACGAGGTTGAAATAAGCGAAGAAGATTTTGGTACAACAAAAAATGTTCAGTCCTTAGCTAAAGATTCTATTAACTCTTCTATACGTGAAATACTACAAGAGGCTCAAGAGTGGCCCTTCACGTTAGTAACCTATGAACAAACATTATCAACAGGTACGAAGACTTACGATTTCCCTGCAGACTTTTCTAAAGCTGACTGGGAATCATTTTACTTAAAAAATACTAACACAACAGACCCAGGTGTATTAAGACCACTATCTTATGAACAATACATTTCATCTTTTAGAGTATCCGATGATACCTCTGGAGAAGCTGGTTACACCCTACCTATAAATATATACAAGACACAAGAAGAAAAATTTGGAGTAACTCCTATTCCTGATTTAGCTTATGTTGTTGAGTACAAATATTGGAAGTTCCCTGCAGACTTAGTATTAAGCACTGACGTTTGTGTAATACCTGATAGATTTAAGCATGTTATAATTGATGGTGCTATGATGTACCTTATGTACTTTAGATCTAATGATCAGTCAGCTCAGTTACACAAAGATAAACTTAAAACGGGTATTAAGTCTATGAGGAGACTTGTTGTAGATAGTAAAGACTCACTTTTATCTACTGTTATGTCAAAGAATACTAATGTTATAACTAAGAGTTTTGGCTAAATGGCAGATAATCTAAAAACATACTTATCGGTATGTGGTGGTGGTCTTATTAGTAATATAGATTCCTTAACACAAGCCTCTACTTTATCAGGTAGTGCAATACGTATGATAAATTATGAACCTGCTTTAGCAGGTGGATATCGTCGTATTAGTGGGTACTCTAATGACTATGGTACTGTACCAGGAACAGGAGCTGTATTAGGAGTAGCGATTAATGGAAATTTAGATGACGGAATATTTGCTTGTAGAAAACCTACTTCAGGACATGACTATTTATATAAGTGGCAGAACTCAAATAGTTCTTGGGTAGCTATACCAGAAGCTGGTAATCCTAATATGAATAATGTAGAAAGAATTAGATTCACTAGTTATAACTGGTCAGGAGAAGTAATACTTCTTACCGATGGAGTTAACCCAGCTTCTACTTATGATGGAACTAACTATCTTCAAGTAACTCATGCACAAGCTCCTAATGATCCTAAGTATTCAGAGGAGTTTGCTTCTCATGCTTTTTTATGCGGAGATTCAAGTGAGCCTTTTAATTTATTTTTTAGTGCACCTTTAAATGTTTTTGACTTTAGCCCTGCAAGTGGTGCTGGAGTTATTAATGTAGGGTATACAATAACAGCAATTAAAAAATTCCGTAATCAACTGTATATTTTTGGTGCTAATAATATAAAAAGATTAACAGGTAACAATGCGGCTAACTTTGTATTAGAAAATGTTACGTCTAATATGGGTTGCCTTGCTCCTGATTCTGTGATAGAGTTTGGTGGAGACTTATTGTTTTTAGGGCCAGATGGCATAAGGCCTATTTCAGGTACTGATAAAATTGGTGATGTTGAACTTGCTACCGTATCTAAAGAAATACAATCTATATTTGACAACTATTATTTATCAGAACAAATTACAGATATTAGTATTGTTGTTATAAGAAAGAAGTCCCAATTTAGATTTTTCTTTAAGAACGACTCCTCCTTATCTTTGATTGGAGGAATACGTAAAAGTCAAAACAAACAAAGTCTTTTTGAATATAGTCAGCTAATTGGCATGGAAGCTAATTGTGTTGATAGTGGATACATAGGTCAATTTGAACATGTAATACATGGAGATGGTTCAGGTAGGGTATTCAGACAAGAAAAGGGTAATAGCTTTAACGGACAAGATATATTTAGTTTATATCAAACTCCTTATTTTTACATGGAAGATCCTGAGATACGAAAGATAGTACATAAAGTTAATACTTACTTAAGGTCTGAAGGTGATACAGATGTAATAGTTGGGGTATCTTATGATTATGACGATATAAATACAGCTAATCCAACAGACTATGAGTTTAATACATCAGGGGCAGCTGCAATCTACAGTTTAGCTGTATATGGATCAGGTGGTATATATGACGGAAACCCTTCACCTAAAACACTTACGAATATATCAGGTTCAGGTAACTCTGTTTCTATAAGTTACGTTACAAACAACACAAATGCAAGTCATACTATACAGGCACTAGCCTTAACGTATGAGACAGCCGACAGGAGATAAAATTTTGGCAGGTTATGTAAGACAGTCTTCAGCAGACATAGTACCAACAGCTACACTACGTGCAGCTCCTATTAATGCTGAGTATAATAAACTCCGAGATGCTTTTGCTGTTTCAAGTGGACACAAGCATGATGGCTCAACAGGAGAAGGTGGATACATTCCACTTATCGGTGATGTTGATGCACTAAACAAAGTTGTTATAGATACATCTAACAATAGGGTCGGTGTCTTTGTAGAGGTAGCTTCAGCTACAGTTGAGCAAGTACGTTTCCAAGATGGTGTTATAACTCCAGTTATAACTAACGATATAGACTTAGGTACATCTAGTTTAGAATTTAAAGATTTGTATTTAGATGGTACTGCACATATAGATACATTAGATGTTGATGCTAATGGTGCTATTATAGGTTCTCTTACTGTAGGTGGTACATTAGGCGTTACAGGTGTAACTACTTTAAGTACAGCTACAATTAGTACTGTTAATGCTACAACTTTAAATGCTACAGGCACATCTACATTAACTAACGTAGACATTAATGCAGGTAATATAGATAATACAGTTATAGGTGCATCTACACAAGTAGCTGGTAGCTTTACTACAATTACCTCTTCAGGACAAGCTACATTAAATACTGTAGATATAAACGGAGGTAATGTAGATAATACTATTATTGGAGCAACAACTCCAAATACAATTACAGGTACAACTATTACAGGCTCAAGCATTGTAGGGCCACTTACAGGTAATGTAACAGGTAATACAGCCGGTGTTCATACAGGGGGTGTAACTGGTAATTTAACAGGTA
>Ga0209533_1003889_pt1 | contig 13104 bp, 17 predicted proteins | sample COG_04_FD_184748 | JGI IMG/M metagenome (GOLD analysis project Ga0209533, IMG submission 184748) | Pelagic Microbial community sample from North Sea - COGITO 998_met_04 (SPAdes) (version 2) | ecosystem: Environmental > Aquatic > Marine > Neritic zone/Coastal water | place: Helgoland, sampling... | reverse complement strand
TACATCTATCACCAAGAGTAGTATTCGATAAGTTTATGTCTTTGTATAACCAAATAGAATACGTTCAAGGAAAGAATGTTGAAGGTAATGGAGAAATAAATGAAATGTGGGAAAATCTAAGGGAAAAAAGAAAGCAACTTGAAACCGATATTCTAAATAGAATGAGTCAAGAATTATAATTATAAGAAATATTGTATATGTAAATAAAAATTTGATTATTTTACTATATATTTTTTTAGTTAGAACAATATGACTTCTAATACAATTTATAACAGTGGTCTATACAGAGAACCCAGAACAGAAGACTATGAAAATTATTCTAGAGAAATCTATAATATTTGGGGTCCTTTCGATATCAAAGAACTCCAAACGGAAACTATACCAGGTGGAACAACCGATGTTAGTTATTACGCTATGTTTCCAGACATCCGTATTAGTAACATTATCATTTCGTTAGAATTACAACACAGCATTTGGAGAGGATATCCTTTACCAATGGGTGCTTTTGTCGAACTATGGAATCAAGACAATAGTTATACTTCTACCGGGACAGCCGAAGTAACACTCAACTTTAATATGCCGTGTGAAAATACCATACAAACGGTCCCGAAGGAAATTACCTTACACAATATTAATATTTGTGGCACTTTAGTTTCCAATGACGGTATAAAAGAATGGGCAATTGGCGTTAGTGCCAGAGAACTATATAAAAAGATAGACTCCCTTCTAGAAGGATATACTAGCTTACAAACCACTATCCCTTCTTCACTTGACAAAAGTGATAAGATTAATGATTTGGAATACTATTTTGATACCATTACCGATGAAGCTTTGGAAAGTCAAAGAATAAGTAGGGTTTAGTATAATTTAGTTTATGTTAGTTTTTAAAATCTGATATATTTAAATTTAGAGTATATCATATTTTTTATATTGGTAAGAATTAATAAACTTTTATGTTATTCAAAAGATTACCCAAACTTCTCAATCCTTATAATCTTCGTAGCAAACTCTTACAAAAGAAAAATATTAGTAAATATCGCCCCGGACAAAGACAGTTCCGAGAAAAACTAATTAAAAAATTCGACTCGAAATGTGCTTTGTTAGGTATCAATTCCAAATTGTGCGACGCTGCCCATATCTTCCCCTATTCCGAATGTAAAAAAAATAATGATAAGTATAACGTCAATAATGGTATACTACTCTCGGCAACACTACATAAAGCATACGATCGCAATTACTTTATCATTGACGAAAAAACTTGCCAAATTAAAATTCTCTACGATAATCTAAAAAAAGATAGTATTGAAGATTTAAAGGATATTGGTTTAAATGGATTTGAAAATTTTTATATCAAAGAATTGGATAACAAAGAAGGTAAGGCATATTTGCTGAAACGAAATTTAAGCATAAGAAATAATTAATATTTTAATTTTTTATATTTTTTTATTTTACCTAATATAAATTTAAAATTGATTTTTTTAGTTAGTCCACTTTTTTAGAAAACTATGTTGATAATTAAATTACCCAAAGAATTATTTGAAAAAATTGCGGAATTTATCTTTCATATTGAGGATATCTATTACTATCAAAAAGCAATACCTGAAGTTAGAAGTCTCTATCAAAAGAGATTAAAGATATTTACTGAAAATTATTATAAACCTATTGTAGACGCTTTCGGTGGTATAGATAAGTTACCAACCTATGAATTATTACCTTTTCAGAATAGATTCATTAAGGTTGATTATATAGATTCTATTAAGGTTAGTGATATGAAGAGTAATATTATGATAGGGATAGATTGTTGTTCTAGACTATTTATTTGTCTTAAATATAAGGAAAATAAAGAGGAAAAGGTTATTACCTTCTTTGAAAGATATACTTATGAATATTCCACTTGGACTACTGGAACTTGTTATAATACTTGTTTAAGTCCCTATGGTTATATTTATGATAGAGGAATTATGAAATCGACAAATATATTATTAGAGGTAAAAAAAATTATAGAAAATGATTTTGTATATCGTTAAGTTACTTTCTATTACTGTTCTTCTTACTACCTTTACCTTTACCTTTACCTTTACCTTTACTTTTTTTACCTACTGCTGGTAAACCACAACCCATAAATATAGGTTGAATATAACCCATACCAAACTCATCGATAGATAAATGTAAATCACCCGAATTTATATCATTATGTGTAAATGATACTGAAATATGTTCAGTATTCGGCCAGGTAATATGAAAACTTCCTTTAACAGTAATATGAATATCATCTATCTGTGGGAAACTATTAAAAATACAAAAAGCGATCCATTGAGTATTTTCCTCATAAGCTGGACCATTTCTTGCTACACATTCTATTGTATATGTCTTTCTAATATATTGAGTAGTGGGAATATCTATTGTATTTTGAACTCTACCCGCCATCTAATATATATATATATATATATATATATTATTTACATTGAATTCCAAAAAACTAATTCAGTTTCTTTATTATTTTCACTTTTTATATTTTTGTCATTTTCACTATATTGACATTGAAAATTATCAAATCTGGATTGAAGTTTAATAGCAAAAATATTCTTATTATCCTCGTAATATTTATCTAAAATATAGTTCTTATCGTCTATTAATTGAATCATTTGGTCTCTTTTATCTACATAAGTCCACTTATTATGTGTTAGAATTTGTAATTTACCGTCTCGTTTATTTAACATCCTAATGTTTTTATTTTCTGGATATTTATCGTTAAAATGAATCTTCTTAATCATTTTGGGAATAGCTGTATATGGAAATGATACTAACTTCTTCATAAAATTATCCGTTAACATTTCTAAATTTTCACTACCATAATTATTTACAAGAACATTATTTGTCTGCATTAAGTTAGTGTGATTATTAATAGTAGTATTTCCTACTTTATCCAATACCTTATCTAACTGTTCCTTATGATCCTCTCTCTCCTTTTCCAATAAATTTAATAACTCGTTATATTGTTTCTCTGTATCTAATTCTTTATATTTTTGCTCTTGATCTGGATCTATCTCTGGCTCCTGCTCATGTTCCTTACAAGTCTCATTCATATGGCGAGTTAAACTATCATTTCTCGTAAAAACTTTATTACATTTCGGACATATAAATCTTTTTTCCTCATTTTCTTTTAAAGAATTATTCTGAAAAAAGCGGGGAAAAGCGGTATAATTGCGGGAAAAAGCGGTATAATTGCGGGAAAAAGCGGTATATTGCGGTATATTTGGTATATTTTTTGTTTTAGGTGGGGATTCATAAGAAAGTCGTGTATGCTTCTTAGAGTTTAGGTGCCTCTGGAAATGTGTTTTAATTTTTGTAGAATATTGACAAGATTCACAATTATAGTCTGGCATTCTTATATAAATTATACTTAGATTTTATTTCTGGTAAAAGAAAAAAAGGTATAAAATATACATTTTCCACTATAAGAGTTAAGGAGTCACTGAAAAAAAAAGGTATAAAATTTACAAAAGAATTAGAAGGTAAAATATACTAAAAGTATAAAAATATACCTTTTTCACTATAAGAGTTAAGGTGTCAAGAAAAAAAAAAGGTATAAAATTTACAAAAGAATTAGAAGGCAAAATATACAAAAAGTATACTCCACCACCACAATTATACTTTTTTTGAGGGGGGGGGGAGTACTTTTTCAAAAAAAAAGTATTTCAGATTTTTTTTTTCGGATTCAAATATTTAAAAATTCACGTTTTTTTACATATTTTTCACTTTATCACTTTTTTTGGTCCAAATCTTTAATTTTCTCGATTAATTTTCACGATGCCGAAATTCCTTATAGTCAGTTTTTAGAGAAAATCTTATTTTTTAGGTTTAAAGTGTCTTTCATATAATTTTATTTTTTCCATTTAATTTTTCAGAAAAGTGCGTTTTCCCTGGGAATTGTTACTCTCACTCCTTAACCATAAGAATGAGTTTTTATACTTATTTTTTATGGTTTTATTTTTCCTTTATTTTCTAAAAAAAAAATAGTGGTTTTTTTACATTATGAGACATTTTTGTTTTTTTTTGTTAGTGTGTAAATTTGCTATTTTTATAATATCAATTCCATTTTTCAAAATTTTAATTATATTTTCGAATTTAGTTTCTGATATGTCTTCAGAATATTTTCCAAATTCCAAATAATTTAAATTAAATTTATCGGCCAAATCTTTCCCTTCTCTATGAGATATAATATATTGGAAATCATTTACATTCTGTTGATATCGTAAATCTGATTTTAATCCCAAAATTAATTTAGGACACCTAACTTGATTTTGTTCTAACTCTGGAATCCATTTGGATTCTATATGCTGATAACTCAAATTATTATTAACAGCAAAACAAAGTATCACCAAATCTATCTTTTGATACGCAGTATGTCTCAATTTGACATAATCATCCTTTCCAGAAGTATCTAATATAGTTAGTTCGTATTTCCGACTATCATATTCTAAATAGTGTGAAATATGTTCGAAAATAGTAGAACGATAAATGTCCGATTCTCTTTGTCGTAAAATATTAACTATGGTGGTTTTACCAACATAGCAATCTCCAATTAACACTATTCTTAATTTCTTCATTATCCTATTACTTTATTAAAAAAATTTAAATAAATAAAAAATATTCTAACTAACTAGTTAATAAATATAAATTATCAGACAATTGAATAATCGTCTTCCTGTAACTGTCTATTGAGTTGGTTAGTATTATAAGTAATATCATTGTTAGTTAGTTCATACTTATACGTATTACTCTCGTTATAGATTATACCTCCCCTAATTTGGTTAGTAATTCTATCTATACTAATAACGTGCTTCAGATTGCCATTCTGATAAAACATCGTTTCTCCCTTGACATCTATAATCTTCTTAATTAGCATATGATCCACATTCCAATACTCTACCATACCACGATCATAAATGATATTGCCTCTACACATTGGACAGGTTGCCGTATCGGTTATATGAGAGTTAAACCATCTACTGAGACAGTTCTTGTGAAAACTATGACCACACAGAGTGGTATAGTTATTTTCTGTGATTTCATTCAAACAGATAGAACAAGTCATCTTTGTACTTATTACCGGAAATTAGTATTAATATCAATTTTTTAGACTCCTCTTTTTACTCTAATAAAATTTAATATTTATCTTTCTGCACTTTCTACTAACTGCTCAATTAAAGTATAAATAGTCATTGGTCCAATACCACCTGGAACCGGTGTAATATATTTTACCTTGTCTTTAACACTCATAAAATCACAGTCTCCAATTACTATTTTATTTTTAGAAAAAGGACTTTCTCTAACTGTAATACCTATATCTATAACTGCGGCACCCTCCTTAACCCAATTATTTTTTATTAAGTGTCCTACCCCACAACAACTAAATATGATATCAGCTCTTAAACAATGTTTTCGAGTATCTATCGTATCTATATGACACACAGTTACTGTTGCCCCCCGTTGTGTTAGTAACAGGGTAAGTGGTATTCCCACTAATGGACTATTACCTATAATAGTGACATTTTTCCCCTTAATAGGTATTCTATATCTATCTACTAACGATAAAGCACCCTTCGGAGTAGAAGAGACAAACTTTGGTTTTCCAATAGATAGTAATCCTAATGATTGTGAAGTTAGACCGTCTACGTCCTTATTGCTTATAATACAATCCAGTATCTCTTGTGTATAGTTTTTTAGTGGTTTTGGTAGAGGTAACTGAACCATAATACCATGAACAGTCCTATCCATATTATACTGATGAATGTTGTCTTGAATTTCTTTTACTAACTTAGTTAGTTCTAAATTTGTTATATTCTCGTAGGAATCGCAGGGATATATAATTCTTTCTGCTTCTAAACCTAATTTTTTACATTTTTTCATTTTCATATTTGTATAGAGTAGCGAATCCGATTTATTACCTATTAGAAAAATAACTAACTTGGGTTTAATATCTAGTTTATCTATTCTACCTTGTAAAATATGATATTGTTCCTGTGCGTATTCTTTGCCGTCCAAGAGAATCATACAAGTTATTATATACTTAAAAAATATATTTAAGTTAGTTTTAATATGTCAAGTAAATTAATAAAACCTTTAATTAATATATCTAAATCCGTTCACCCCTTACCACTATTAAGTGTTGTTAAACAAAAGTTTACACAGGAAGAAATTATTACTAAAAAAATAATAGAAAAGATAGATAAAAATGATAAAACGAAATAATATCTTTATTAAAATGGTGGAAATGGTATAAGATTAAAATTGATTATTATCTTTTTTTTTTATCTGAGCACAAACAAACAAACAAACAAACAAACAAGCAAGCAAGCAAGCAAACAAACAAGCAAGCAAGCAAACACAGCAAAGAAGACATATCAACATGGATATGACACGTTACCTTGACTTCCTCACAATCATGAAGGAAGCTCTTCGGACTGTGGAGGCAGAACTTCTTCTGACTTGTAAGAAGAAGAGGACGAAGATGGAGAAAAAGCTCGCGCGATTGCGCGCGCTCTTTCTAGACCGCAAACGGATTAACATCCGGACTTGCACTGGTCTTCCATCAAGACCAGTAAAGTGCTGGTGTGGGAAGTACACCATCAAGGTGAAATGTAATCCCAAATACCAAGAAAGATGCGATACAGGTCACACGTCTTGTGGGGAATGCAAATTCGCACATCGATGCGCTACAGAGTGTTATGATGGATTATGTAGTCCATCTGACAAGTGCATTGAAACATATGGTAAGAGTTCTGAAGAGGGGAGTGCGTCTAAGCATGCAGCTGCCGAACATTTCCACAAGATCATAACAGACTGTGGATTCACGGTGGATGACACAACCTTGGCGTTTCTTTACGCTTACTATAACCCCGACTACAAGGTCCCGGGTTATATGTTTGAGGCCAAGCCTCTTTCAGGCGATACCTACGAGGTCAGTTTGACTAATAACGAGGTTCTTCCTAACGGGGACCTTCGTTATTTGACGTTGAAGGCCTTACTCGTCAGTCAGCATCCAGAACTTGGTCCCCCTGAAGAACCAGGAAGTGAACCTTTTCAGGATTTCAAGTTGGCAGTTGTCAGTTCGGGTTCGGATTCGGATTCGGATTTGGATTCGGATTTGGATTTGGATGAACCCCACTTTGGGGACTTCTCACTTTTGGAAATGAATACTCTCTTCAAGACCTACTTCATCGTCTTTGATGACATAGTGTAGCTATATTATATATACACTAAAAAAAAACAAAAACACAAAAACAACAAAAAAAAACTTTTTTATTTTATATTTTCACATATAATATCTTTATTAAAATGGTGGAAATCTTATAAGATTAAAATTGATTATTATCTTTTTTTTTATCTGAGCACAAACATCCAAAATGTCAAGGGACAACAATTTGACTCCAAAGGAAACAGGAGACCAACTGGCGCTTGCAATGTTGAGATTTGCCATACACCACTGCGATGAAGAGAATGCCAAGCTGCCAACTACACCGCAGCCAACTACACCACATCCAACTACACCGCAGAAGCAGTCAACAGGAACCAGCGCTGGCAGCACCAGCACATTCTCCTTCACTCGCGCGATAAATAAGTGCGATAGGTGTAATGAATCCGGTCCTTACAATATGAACGCCTATAACGGTAAGTCGTATTGTGGGGCTTGTTGGTGCTCTAATCACAGCAAGCCATATGCTGGCACGGGTTTCAGGGCGCTGTGTGGAGGCAACCACCTCGATTGAAGTTCGAGGTATCAACCAAAAAAAACAAAAAAAAACAAAAAAAAACTTTTTTATTTTATATTTTCACATATAATATCTTTATTAAAATGGTGGAAATCGTATAAGATTAAAATTGATTATCATCTTTTTTTTTTATCTGAGCACAAACAAGCAAGAAAACAAACGCAAGCAAACACAAACAAACAATCATGAGTGAAGCAATGACTTTCATCTTCTGGTTGATGAGTCTTACTAAGACCCAGCGCGAAGCGCTTTGCAAAAGTTCATCAGAAGCAAAAGTCTGCGATGACTGTGATAAATACGTTGAGCCATATTTCTGCTCCGTATGTGATACTCCCGTGCCAGCACACATTGATGACTGGTGTATGGTAGGTTCATGTGCGGTTTACAGCTTATTCGAGGGATGCGATAGCAATCACACCATGTGTCCTCGATGCGAGACACGCGATCAATGTGAAGGTTGTATGACAGAGTACACGAGACCAGAAGAGTATGCGGATCACGAAGAGTGTTCGTGTGATAATCCTAATGCGCACTACACGTGGACTCCAGAAGCACAAAAAGAAGTATCTAATTTCAACGCTCTCCTGAAAGAATGTGATCTTTATCAGATGACACCTGAAAAAAGGCAAGATGTCTGGAAGTGTATAGATGAATACACTGATGGGGATTACCTGGCATTCAATGATAATACTGGACGTATTATACATGATGACCGGTGTACATTGCCTAACCGGGGAATCTTCGAGGCAATCACTCTTGATGGCACTGTGTATCCGGTAGATATTATGGCTGGACATACAGAAGACATTATGACTGCCCCAAATTATACGACGTTGAAGGAATTACTCGTCAGTCAGCATCCAGAACTTGAACCCCATTTCAAGTTGGCAGATGTCAGTTCGGATGAACCCCACGTTGGGGACTTCCCACTTTTGGGAATGAATACTCTCAACGATACCTACCTCATCGTGTTTGATGACATAGTGTAGGTATCACTTAAACAAAAAAACACAAAAACAAAAAAACACAAAAACACAAAAAAAAAACTTTTTTACTTTATATTTTCACATATAATATCTTTATTAAAATGGTGGAAATCGTATAAGATTAAAATTGATTATTATCTTTTTTTTTTATCTGAGCACAAGAAAGCAAACAAGCACACACACACACACTTTGCTCTCGATCAAGACACACTCACACTCACAAAAGATGTTGCCGAACCTGGATACAGCAGAACACGCTAATGGTCAGCAAGAGGATGAAGCACGCGCTCGGCAAGAGGCTGAAGAACGCGATCGGCAAGAGGCTGAAGCACGCGCTCCGCAAGAGGATGAAGCACGCGCTCAGCAAGAGGCTGAAGAACGCGCTCCGCAAGAGGATGAAGCACGCGCTCAGCAAGAGGATGAAGCACGCGCTCAGCAAGAGGATGAAGAACGCGCTTGGCAAAAGTTTGGGCCTGAGATGCAAGAATATAACACATACGATCCTCTTTATAATGGATACTTATAGATTTATCAACCATGTAAAAAAAAACAAAAAAAAAAGATTTTTTACTTTATTTTTTAAACACGAGAAGCATAGGATCTGGTATTATAGTTAGTTCGATCTCTATCAATGTTATCTTCATATTCAGAATCTGAATCTGAATAGACAAATTTATTGTCTGGTTTCATATCATCAAAATGATATGGATTATAGTCTAAGTCATATTTAGGTAAATTTTGGTAGAATTTAATATCTTCTTCCAATATTTTTTTTGCTAGTTCTTTCCCTTCTGTAGATTCACGACAAATACACTGACTCTTACAAAAATAACAGTGTTTTAGTTTTTTCCAAAAGGTGCTATATTTTAATTTAGTATAAGTATCGATAGCATGAGAACCATAATTATCTATCTTATTCCATGGAAATTCATATGCCGCTAATTCTGGATAATATTTAGATATAATAAATACTGTTTCTTTCCAATCATATGGACTAATTAGAGGTCTATTTGAAATAAATTCTACTATTTCTGACTTATAGTCATCGGTAAATTTATCGTAACTAATTCTATTACTAATAGGGTCCTCTAATACTGCCTTAACATTATTTTTTAATTTGTTTATTTTAATACTATACTTACCTAACTCCGATATTCTTTCCACATAATTCTGCTTCTTAATCCAAGACGATATTAAAGTGATTATTAAGGTGAAAACAGTTAAAGTAATTTTAACAGCTAACTCCACGTATTCATTATCGTCATTATACTGGAATAATGAAAGTGCGGCAGAAAAAGATGCTAAGACAATAATTGCCCAACTCCAATAACCCTCTATTTGCTTTAATTTAAAGTAATAGAAATGATAGACTAAACACATATAAGATAAGAAATTCACATAATATTTTACGACACGTTTATTATCACGCGTCCACCCCTTATCATATATTTCTTCATCTTCGCAATTTCCACAACGTCTTTTACCTCGACTACTACTATTATTATTATTATAATATTTATCATTAAATCTTTGTTGATATCTATTAGGATAATATGAATTATCATTCCAAAAACTGTTATCTCGATTTCTATTATTATCATCACTATATGCTCTACGTGGACCTCTATCATAATCTTCTCTTACAGGTTGCGATTCAATATAAGTTCTGGTACTTCTGGTTTCTTCTTCTACATCAGCCATATTCTTTTTAGGTTCTTCCACAGGAACAATTTCAGATTCAGGTTCTTTAACAAGAACCATTTTTAATTCATCAGTATTTTTTTCCGGTGCTGGAACTAGAACTGGTAATAGTTCTGATACTGGTTTAGTTACTATTGTTGTTGCTACTGCTAATGTTTCTACTGGTTCTGTTGATACTGTTGCTACTGTTTCTGTTGCTACTGATACTGGTTCGGCTGCTACTGATACTGCTTCTGTTGCTACTGATACTGCTTCTGTTGCTACTGATACTGGTTCGGATTCTACTGTTTCTGTTGCTACTGCTACTGCTACTGGTTCATTATTTTCATTATTATCCATTTTATAAATATAAATATTATCTTTTTAGGTGTTTTTTGTTAGTATAAAATAAAAAAGAAAAAAACTTTCAATTATAGAAATTTTTATTTATTTTCTCTTTCTTTTACTATTATGTTTATTCTTCGGTTTATTCTTCTTTTTACTATTTTTTTTCTTTTTTCCAATGGCAACTGCTTGTGCGATAGGTTTTGCTGCTACTGTTTTTGGTGCTGTTACTGTGGTAACATTTAATACAGGGTCTGGTAAAAATGTTTTATGATCTAATTTATCTATTATTTCATGTTTTAGTCTATCTGAATCACCTCCTTCATCATATTTAGTAATTAAAGTTAGAATGTTTTTATTATTTTCGTCTTTGAGTTTTCCGACTAAATTAAGAATTCTTTGTTTTCCATTTATTTTACTGCCAAAAAAATTATCTAAAAATTTTAAAAACATACATTTTGCTAAATCTTCTGAAATCTTACATTCTGATACTACTTTTCCTATTATTTTTTTTACTATGGAATCTAAGTCAACTAAATATTTCGTTACGTTATTTAAAAGTTTATTGTACCGATCTGTATTACCTTCATTACTAATTTTAAGTAATTGATTCTTACAATACTCTGCCTTTTCATTTCTTTCTTTACACAATTTAAGTTTAACTTCATTTAAAGTTCCATCTCCTAACACTTCATTACAAATATATTTTAGTCTGTTATATTCATTATGTCGAGAGCTATGTTTATCTGAGTTTGTTGATAATGAACTAATATATTGGTATATAGTAGAATTTGCATTGGTAGAATTTTCTGGTATTTTAATTTTATCTAATTTATTTATAATAGCTTTTACATTGGCTTCGTCTCTTGGAGAAGAAGTAGAGAAATTTTGTGGTATATTCGGTAAACTCTGTAAATTATTAATAATTTTTTGTATATTTTGTAAATATGGATTTTTAATTTTTTTTATATTACAAATAAAATTTTTATCCATTTTATCTAATAATATATACAAATAAAAAACTATTTACTCTATTTTAGCGTTAATATAAATTAGAGTTCTAGAACATATTTTTTAAAGGGTTTGGTCATCCGGATACTGTCGGGAAAGAAACTCGTCCTTCTTTGCTCCCGAATGAACTGGAATATAAACATTAATAAACGCACGAACCATACCCGTATCTAGATTCTTCATATAGAACCAAACGAGGTCATCCGTTATAATGGCGTAACGATACCCCTTATATTGAAAGGTCTCTCCCTGAGTGCGTTGTAGCACATATCCACCCTGACCTCCCTTGGGACCGTAACTGCCCAAAAATCCAATTTGGATAGGGTGTGCTGGATACCATTCGTTAGGGTTATTACCTTGAACGCGGTAGTTGTTTCCTGGAGACAGTGTAATCTTCGACATGTTGTTATTATGTATAATATATTAGATACTAATCAATTTTATATCCTTTAATTTAATAATCGGTGGAAATCGTTTATAAAAAAAGTTGATTATTATCTTTTTTTTATAATTGATTACATACGAATTGACTGTTCACGAGCAGACAAACAAACAAACAAACAAACAAACATGGACCTTACAGAAATCCTGGCTGTCGCAGCTATGGTTCTTCTTGCCTCGCAAGATCAACCAAGCAGAACCAGGAACGGTTCAGGATCCCGTCATTCAAGAAAGACGAAGAAGGCTCAGACTCTGGAAATGACCAGAAAGCAGAAGGCTAGGGAACGGACTCTGGTAAGGAAGAGAGCACGCTTTGAGGCACACAATCCGATGGATTCCCTCAGCAACAAGTACACCTCGATTTCCAACCAATCCGCCAGAGAAGGCACGGACTACAATCCTCTTCGCCAAATGACACCAGAACAAGCTTTCACGCGTCGTGTCATCAATGGAGAGGTCCGGTTGAGTGAAATCCGCAAGAACCTCGCAATCGTGCGAGATAATCTGGGATACTTCTACGACAACTCTCAACTTGATACCCGAAACATATACCACGTTTCACTACCACAAGGTTATGCGGAAGACGAAGACCCTCTCCTCGATTCAAGGATGGTTAGGATTTGCACCGACACCGAAACGGTGTACGTTCTGGTCCTGAGAATCTCAGGTAGGAGGGATTAAGTTTCCTAAAATCTAAAAATAAAAATCAAAAAAAAATTAGATAGCTTTTTTATTTTTATTTTTAGTTTGAATAATAGGTGAAAATCGTATATGATAAAATTTGATTATTATCTTTTTTTTTTATTGATTACACACGCATTGACTGTTTACGAGCAGATAATCAATCCTTGCTGAATAAGCAAACA
>Ga0209533_1003887_pt1 | contig 13106 bp, 13 predicted proteins | sample COG_04_FD_184748 | JGI IMG/M metagenome (GOLD analysis project Ga0209533, IMG submission 184748) | Pelagic Microbial community sample from North Sea - COGITO 998_met_04 (SPAdes) (version 2) | ecosystem: Environmental > Aquatic > Marine > Neritic zone/Coastal water | place: Helgoland, sampling... | reverse complement strand
AGAACAAAGATAAGATCATCGAAAAAATCAACCTTTGGAGGATGTCGCTCAATAAATGAATCCTTGATGGCCAACGGGGGGCAGCCCAACGAATGAAGAAGCGTTTCCATGGCATCGATTTCATGGGTCTGGACATCGATCCAGATTTTCGAATCCGCGGATTGTTTCCATGCGTTAATTCCTTCTTCGCCACCGGAAACGATCTCCCCGTTTCCTTCCATCAACCAGGTACGTATTGTCTTCATAGAATTAAACTCCTTTAAATAAGAGCCCCAGAACATCGGAGCCGGTTATGATGCGCCGTTCTGACGGATTCCAGACCAGGACGATCTCTTTTGTGATTTTACTGGGCGCGTTTTTAAGATCCAGCAGCACTTGGCCGAGCGTATAACCGGCGTCTCGTATGATCAGCGGTTTCTTACAAAAGAGGAGGGGATCAACCTGCTCTGATTTACGCATAACGGATCGGCAGAAAGCATCCGTATCCAGAATCAACTCCGGATGTTCTGCGAGGATCATCCATTTGTGGTCGGAATCACTTACCTCTGCGACGAACTCATCATAATCAAGCGGGGCGAACGATCGGGCGATGACACTCTCCTCATCAACCGGAGAGCCTACCTTGCTAACGGGAAGGTCGTCGGCCGCCAGGAAATTCATGGCTCCCGTACCTTCCACGTGTCCGACTTCACCTTCACTCGACTCAACATGCGCCTTTAGGATTCCTGTCAGCTCCCGCTCCCGAAAATAGGTAATCCCTTCCCTGCCCAGCCAGGCGTCGAGCCCCACTCCGGTGAGCTTCGCAACCGGATAGAGCAGGAACTGATAAAACCGGATGCAGGGTGCCAGCATCGAAGCCACTTTCAGGGCATTCCTAGAAAAATAGGCCTGCGGAATGATCTCCCCCAACACCGTGATTGCTATAGTCGAAAATAAAAATGCCAGCACGCCGGCCATGGCCGAGTCCGATAACATCGTAAGCAGCACATTGATCGACACATTTCCCCATAGAATCGTGGCCAATAGAAAGTTGGAATCCTGCCGCAGCGCCAGTATTTTCGCGGCCCGCTCGTCGCCGCGATCCGCCTCGACCTCAAGCTGCAATCGACTCAGGCTGAAAAACGCCAAATTCAAACCGGAAAACATTGCCGATTGGGTCAGACAGAAAATGATTCCAAGACACGTTAGCATATTCATTCCTTTTCCTTTCTATTGCTTCTCGATATCCGGGTCGGATGCGGGGGAAGAACTATTGATATGATGCGGTGCAGCGGTGCCATCCTTGCCCTTGCCGGCATATAGCGTCATGTGTGGATAAGGAATTTCGATGTCGAGTTCATCAAAACGTTTCTTGAGACGTCGATTGAATTCACGTCCGACAGCCCATTGGCGGCGGGGCTTTGTTTTATTGCGCGCTTTGATAATCACAGCTGAGTTCGCGAACTGATCCAAGCCCATGATCTCTATAGGTTCCAGAATGTCCTTTTGATAGACCTCGTCCTTACGCAGCTCTTCATCCACCTGCCTGATCACGTCCATGACCTGGTCTACATCTTCCCGATAGGCCACACCTATATCGAAAACATAGCGGGAAAATCCCTTGGTTCGATTGGTGACCACCCCAATTTCCCCGTTGGGTACGAAATGGACGTTGCCTCCGAAATCACGTAATACGATCACACGGAGGTTAATACGCTCAACTAATCCGGATTTGCCGGCGATTTCCACGCTGTCACCGACCCTCACTTGATTTTCCAGCAGTATAAAGAACCCACTAATCAAGTCCTTTATCAGGTGTTGAGCCCCAAATCCAACCGCTATACCGACGATACCTGCCGCGGCCAGAATAGGGCCAATTTGAATGCCGAGCTGGGATAGGATCTCCAGTGTGGTCACCGTAAATATCGTGATTGTAATCAAACTCATCACCACCGACCTCAATGTATCTGCCCGCTGGCGGAATTCCTCACTTCGTTTATCTATGAATTGACTGAAGAACCTCCGACAAGCGATGCGCAGAATCAAAAGTACCACGACTGCCACCAGCACGATTAAACCGATGTGAATCCCGTATGAAACCAACCATTGCATACCCTGTCCTTCAAGTGTCTCAGTTGTCATATTTATAGCAATGGTGATGCTGTTTTTTCTGCATGATATTCATTTCATTCCTCTTATTTCAGCTACTTGACCAATTCAAATTCGCCGGGGCGCCAGGTCTTGTCAAACCAGGGCTCCAAAGGGCCATACAGACGAAGAAGCACGAACCAGCCTTTTCCATGAACTGTTTCGACCCAGTTGTTTTCCTTGCCCTTTGGCGCTTCGGGGCCAAAGTAGAGGTCCACTGAGCCATCCTTGTTCACGATCAACTTGTCGCGCTCGTTATTCTTGCTGGGAAACTTCTGGCTGGTCTGGAGTTCGGACCGTGTTTGCGGGTCATAGACGACCACCGACCAGAAGTCCTTGGCGGGGGCATCTTTCGGGATGTTCAGCCTGTAGGTTTTACTGCCATCCAGGTAGTTTCCTTCCTTGTCGGTCGCATTGAAGGCATACTGTGATCCTACACCGACCATCTTTTCCGCCATCGCCGGGGTATTCACCGTAGCCGAATAGAAGAACAGGGTTCGTGCATCCAGGTAGCGGCCACCCTGGCCGCCATCAACCAGCCACCGGTAGTCGCCACCGACGAAGCCGGTATACCAACCGCTGTTTTCATAGAAGTATGCACTCTTGTCACGCGGCTTCAGCCAGATGGCACGTGCCGTTGCATTGCCCACCGCAACCGCATCGGTCAGAATCTTCTCCATCCGCGCATCGGGTTCGAACTTCTTGCCCTTCTGGATGCCTATCGCAGCCGCGATTCCGCGCAGTTCCGGATCGATCAGCCCGATGGGCTCCTTGTCGAGTACATGGGCCAACTCTTCATAAAAGGCATAGGTGTTCGCATGGATCGTGTTGAAGGCCTTGCTGGAACCGCTGATGAATTCCATCTTTGGTGGGTTTTTCGCCTGAGATAATGGATAGACCTTCAGGCCACCCTTGAAGGTGTTGACCGCGATGTCGGTCTTACCGTCGACCAGGAAGCCGCGCAGGATCAACCAGTTCACATAGCTCGCGGACTTAGAGACAAAGACCTTTTGTATCTTGCCAGCGACCTCCATCTCGGTCTCCATGCCACCTTCCGGTGGGTTCAGCTCACCATCGTAATCTGGCGGCAGGATGACATATTTACCGCCTTTGCCTTTATCCGGGCCGGGGATGCCCATGTCGGTGATAAATCGAAAGAAGGCATCGTTGACCGTACCCGGGCCTGTCTTCGGCGGGATCTCAACGACAGTGGCCCCGTCCCGCTTCAGGTCCAGGATCACCGAGGCATAGACGGTGTCCGTATTGCCGGTAAGGAACAATGGATTTGAGTCCATCAGCTTGTCGAAGATGACACATTGGCAGGATTGGGCTGCTCCGAGCTCGGCCATGCCGAGGCGTATACCTTCGATAGATGTCGCCGGGATAAAGTTCAAGAACACCTCCACACCACGCATGAAATCCAGATTTTCGTAAACCTTCTGAACAGTTTCCGAATTCGGCATGCCGTCAAAGAACTCCAGCGTGCCAATTGGGGTTTCAACCGTGTCCGGCGTCATTATGACGTCCGGTATCTTGTTGTTGAAACCGGGGGTGTTTTCAGAGAAGGCGGTCATACTGCCCCCTCCAATTAAAAGACTCGCCAGAATCAGCGAGCACACTTTGTTGTTTTTCGTATTCATGTTTATCTCCATTTTGCACTTGGCTCTGTCTTCTCAGAGCGTGTTGTTCTCAGGTTTTCAGTCCCTAAATTGGCAAAATACTTGTTCATGGCGAGCCGGAAGGGATGTTCCCGAAGGAACCTGTCACTCACCCAGATGTTGCTTAAGAAACGCTTCAACTTTCCCCAGTGCCATTTTTGACTCCGGTGTGTCGGGCATGAAGGCCTGAAATACGTGCGACATGCCTTCGTAGAGATCGAGCTTTACATTCTGCCCGTCCGAATCCAATGCCTGGTAAAGCCGAATAAAGTTACTCAGGAAAATCTCTTTGGTGCCCCCCTGTATCAGTGTTGGTGGAAAGCCCTTTGTGTAGTCTCCGTATACCGGTGACACATACGGATTCTTCTGATCATTCGGATCGGCGTAGGCATCAGCAGAGTGCTTCAGGTGTTTCTCGTATAGGTACATCGGCTCGGCCAGCTTCAGTGTCTGGTAGGTGTCGCCGGTCTCGGTGATGTCAGCCCAGGGTGACCACAAGACGACCGCAGCCGGCATTCCCATGCCATCGTCACGCATCTTCAGAACAACACCGGCCGCCATTCCGCCTCCCGCCGAATCACCGTAGATGGCAATATCGGCCATGGCATAACCTTGTTTCCTGAGCTCGTCGAAAACTGTGATGACCTGTGCGATCGTCTGTCGCCACTTAGAGTGCGGTGCCAGTGTGTAGTCGACGGATATCACACGAATCCCCGTGCGATCTGCTACCAAAGCACTGCTGGCGAGGGTTGATGCAGCACTCTGAAACGTGTAGGCACCACCGTGTGTGTACACCAGCACCTTGCCATTGTCTTCCCAGCCCCTGGCCTTAATATCGAGGACGGGCACTCCTCCGAAATCCCTCTCCGTCACGCTTGGCTGTAGACGATCGACGAGGGCTGTCTGCATTTCGAGATTATGGGCCTCTGCCGCTTGTTGTGCAGCCTTCCATTTTTCGATGTCATCAGGGCCCGGGAATGCAGGTCCCAGATTGGGATCGGGTAGCGCTCGCAGGAGCGCCTGTGCCTTCTGGGATATCGTGCCGGGAATATGCAGATAAGGTGTCTCTACTTTCTCAATTGGCGACGGCTCCCACTTGCCGTCGAGAATATCCTGTTTGGGCCAGTAAATGCGCAGGCCCAGCAGGAAGGGGCCATCCGGAGCGGGCAGCCAGTTCGATTCCTTGTCCGGGCCAGGCGACTCACGTTGCAGGTAGATGGTCACCGAGCCATCTTCATTTGGCGTAAAGCCCGGGGTGCGGTCGCCAATCGAATAGCGATTGATCGGGTTTTCAACCAGCAGCATGGCAGGTAACTTGTACATCGTCACCGACCAGAAGGCGTTCACTGGCGGCGGGGTCTCGAAATGGATGACATAGTTGTGCTTCGAAGCATCCAGAGCTTCGCCATCACTGTCTTTGGCTGCGGTGAAGTTGTAGGCCTCTTCGGGGTTGTTGCCGTAAAGGCCGAGCATGTTTGCAGCGGCACGCATCAGGTCTTTACCCCCTACCATCGACCGGTAGCCGAAGCCCTCAGCGATCAGCGTCCAATTATTGACATTGCGGCCAACCTTGAGACTCTCGGCTTTGATCTTCTCATGCGCGGCGGTGACACCCCCGGCGACAGCCTCGCGCACTTCCGGCGACAACGTATCTGGATCAAAAGTCTTGCCGGCCTGCACGCCAATCCTCGCCCATTCTTCCAGCAGAGGACGTTCGTCCGAGCCGGGTTCGAGCTGGCCCAGCAGGAAGTTGAAATAGTCGATAAACTCGATCGAGGCAGCTTTTTCATGATCATACGCAGGGAAGTCGGTTGCCGGTGCAGGCTCAGGCGCGGGCTGCCCCAGGTAGGCACTCAGGGGAGATAGTGTGAACTGGTCTTGCAGGGCGTTGACTGCGGGCACGTCCTCCGCCCCGGTTGTAGCTGTACGTCCGAGCAAAAATATGAAACGGCCTTCAGTTCGGCGCACCCCATCAATTCCCTCCGGTGTGGGGCCATCCCAGCCGGGGCCAGCAAACAGGTATCGCCCGGCCTGATAGCCGGTTGCTCGAGCGCCAATGTACTCCACATTGAAAGCATACATATCCACAATCTGGATCACGTAGTAACGTTCATCCGGAAACTCCGGCAGGCTGAGCACGATCGGCTCCGCATCCAGATCCAGCCAGGCCATTGAGTACAGGGTGTCATTGTTGGGCGCGACGATCTCGGTGAACTCGGGCCCCAAAAGCTGTCTCCAGTGGTTGAATTGGTTGAAAGGTGCCTTGAAACTGGGCTGATTCTTATCAACCGCCTGCGCGTACATGGTCTTGTAGTTTTCCAACATTGAGTAGGCGAAGATATAAGCTTCTTCTGCGGTTCGTTTTGCTTCCTGGGTAGTGATGTTCTCCATCTGTGCGTCGTCGGGCGTTGCCGTGGCCTTGTCGCTGGAGGTCTCACCGCACCCTGGCATCAGGGTCATCAGTCCTGTAATCAACAGGGCTTGCAGGGTCCGCGGCATTCTCGATATCGTTTTCATTTTCTCTCTCATATTCGTTTCCTCCTTTGTTTTCTTATTGGTTTCTGAGGTGCACTGAAAGCAATGGAGCAGTGATTCTCTAAGTATGCTTGTTTATGTTGTATTAGTTGGTGCGGTTGCAGTTGCGACTGGTTATGGCTTCAGTTTTTTTCTAACCGATCAATCCTGTTCTTCAAGTCGATATTGTCTTTTCTTAGTTCCCAAATCGCACCGCTGGAAAAGAAAAATGACATAACCAGGAAGGTCATCACGGGAGCATTGTATTTTCCTGTGATAGAAATCATTCCTATTGAAATTAGGAAAACGAATGCATGATATCACTTTTATAGTTTGTTGCGATCGACTGATTTGTGGTGTGGTAAGTTTCTGAATTTGATGCATAAGCGGTTCGTTGGGTGCAATTGTGGTAAGTGATGCGTCCCGTCGAACCATGCATTCAAATTTGTATGATTTTTACCGATTGGTGCGTTGCTCCGGACTGAAAAAGGGGGCATGTCGTTATTGTTATAATCGCTAATTTTACATCGTTTGCTTGACTTTCTCTTTAGCCGCTTTCGATCAACTCGACAACGAAGTGACAGGCGTCTGTCAAATCCAACTTCCAATCGTCCGCCCCGCCCAAATCGCTGCGCTGAGGAAGCCCCCTGGCTGTTGACGTCTCGCCGTTCTGCTCGGCTCGACTGACGAGTTCACTGTGCGGCTGACCCCATTTGTCGACCGACCCCATTTGTCGGGAACATTTGTCCCCCTTTTTACCGCAAAACCGCTACTTGGCGTCAGGAGACAAAGAGGCGAAAGCGATGAAAGCTTGAAAAGTGGGAAATCCCACCTATGGTTCTTAGGTATTATGGCAGTAGCAATTAAGAAAGACTATGATGCGAAGCTCGACACGAAGCGCCGCGTGACCATCCGCAATGCACGGACTGAATTTTACCACGTCACTGAATATGAGGACGGCACAATCAAGATGGAGCCGCGTGTTTTGGTCTCTCCCGATATGCTGAAGCAGATTGATGCTGCCGTGAAGCGGCGCAAGGCAGGGCACAAAGGAACCAAGCTCGATTGGTCGAAGCTGCCCGAAGTTTAAGCCGTATGTTCACCATCTATTTTGACGGTGAAGCTGAAACGCTGATCAACGAGCTGGGAGAGAAAGCCATAGCGGACGAACTCAACCGTGAGGAAAAGGATCTGTATCGAAAGATCCGCAAAGCTCTGCAGCACTTAGAAACGAATCCTAGGCATCCGGGACTCAAGTCGCACGAGATCGATGTGTTGACCGAAAAATACGGTGTGCGCATCTGGGAATCCTATCTTGAGAATAAGAAATCAGGAGCGCGGCGCATGTTTTGGATCTACGGCCCGGAAACGAAAGAAATTACCATCGTCGGCGTTGAGAACCATCCGGAACCAGGACGCGGTTTTGCCCGCGTCAGGCTCGCAACCAAGGCAATAAAGAAGGCTGCCGAGAACCAGAAGAAGCCCAAAAAATGAAACTAGAGTATCAGTGCCTCTAAAGCTCACCTTTCCTTTTTGTGCTTCTTCGTGGCCAAACCAAAAAATGAAATTTTTAACCACCCGTTCCGTGCCGTCACTAGAGGGCACAGAGGACACAGAGCCACTCAGGTGTGTTGCTATTGCAGTTTCCTCAGCTCTGTGCTCTCTGTGTCCTCTAACGACCAGCGGGAGTGGGTGGTTTAAGACCTGCGTATCCAATCGTCATGAACTTTTAACCGCCATTTCGGCCACCTCGACAAGCTCGGGCCAGACAAGCTCAAGGCCCTGAGCCAGTCGAAAGGCAGAGCTCGCAGAGGGCACAGAGGAGGAGGTGAGTGCATGTGATCTGCTCTATTCAACTCCGCGTTCTCAGCGACGGAGGTCTGCCGGAGATGGCGAAGCAACTCCAGCGACCGTAGGAAGCGGGCGGTTGATTCTCACGGATGGGATGTCCATTGGATGGGCCTGGGATGTGTTGCTGGCTAATTAATATAAACGTTTTATTGACTAGTTAATGTTGTTTGGTCAGATTTTGGTCTAAACAAATTAAAAATATGACTAGACGACTCAAACGAATCGCACCTTTACAATTAGGAAAAGTTTCAGGGATCTTATACGCTTTGAGCACCTTGCTCTTTGTGCCCTTTATTCTCCTATTCACCGTTGTCGCCGGCACTGCTTCTCAATCGCAAGGTGGTGCCGAGGTTGCGATGCCTGGCATTCTGGGGATGGGCTTCGGTTTAATTGTCATCGGCCCCATTATTTATGGGGTGATGGGATTCATTGTCGGCGTGATTGGAGCTTTTGTTTACAATATCGTCGCTGGCTGGGTAGGAGGTATTGAAGTCGAAGTGGAATAGAGGGTGAGGCTGTGCTTCACATTGACGTGTATTCACGGTTCAACCATTTCTTGATCGCATGAGCAAACGCACGAGGCGCAAAGGCATCTGGATCTATCTGGCTTTCACGCAGATCATGGGTGTGATGGCTGCGGTGATGATTGGCAGTGTGTTGGATGCCGGTCTGTCCGGTTATGTCGGCGGTTATGTGGTCGGCGTGCTGTTGAGTCTTGGCTGCACCTTTGGCTTACCCTGAAGTGGAGTTTTTGTTACCGCAGATGCACGCGGATAAACGCAGATATCAGTTGTAGCATGTTATCTGTGTTCATCCGTGGTTGTTGCTACGTCGTTTGAGAGCGTGTGAGTGACTGCCTCTGTTTGCCTTGCAACTTGTCTCATGGTTGTTAGGTTTTGTTGCTATGAAAGTCATCGCAACCTATACAAAACCGGAGGAGGCGCATCTGGCGGCTGCGTTGTTGGAGGGAAATGGTATCGCGGTGAATGTGCGCGATGCGGATACTGTGGGAAATTACTGGATGTATTCGAATGCGGTGGGTGGCGTGAAGATCGAAGTTGCGGAGTCGGCGGTGGAGCGGGCTTGCGAGATCTTGAACCTTCCCAAGGAAGCGAATGGGATTTTAGAATGCCCGCACTGCGGTTCGGGTAATGTGAAGATGCGCGAAATGAACCTCCTGAATGCGATCTCGGTGATGCTCGGGTTTGTGTTGCCGTTCGGCGCGAAGAAGATCGACTGCCTAGATTGCCAGAAGTCTTTTTATCTAGACCTGAAGAAACTGAAGGCCCGTAGTTAGCGTGTCGGTGTTAACCGCAGTGCGTCAGAGTTGTTCCGTGCTTAGGTTCTGTACTTGGGCTCGGCTCACGGGCTAAAGGTTTCGATCAGCTCAACCGAGCACACCGTGCTACAATTGAAACATTGAAGGGCCGAAAAGAAACTGGTAGCTGCGTGCTTTAGCGCAATGCCATTGCATATGAATGTAGCACCAAAGGTGCGTCCTATCTCAGCCTAGGGCAACGCCCTAGGATTTGAATGAACCACCTCCTGAGCCCTGAAAGGGCGACTTAAGCGCGCAAAGGCTTGGCCTATCGAATAGAACGCCCTTTCAGGGCTAGCTGTCTGGGGCTTGAATTCCTGGGGCGTTGCCCCAGGCTGATATAGGTTGCCCCGTTGGGGCGAGAAAATCATCCGAATTGAAAATATAACAATCTAGTTTTCTGCTGAACGGTTATATCATTTTATATATGCAATGGCATTGTGCTTCAGTCGCAGCTTGCGACTAGCGCGACATTCGCATCAGTTCGCTATACGCGTCTCTCAGCATCTGTAGCGCCTCGATTGTGGCTAGGATGAGGAGGCCTGTGATGATCAGCATGGCTGCGGTCCAAAGTAATTTCCTTGCGAGGGTCCAATGCGGATTCCACCACACGAGCGGTAGCGCGAGTGGGCCGACGCCGAGAAATACGATCACGACGCCGGACGGTTTAAAATACCATTTCGCGCTCGGTTGCTCGTTGCCCGGCAGGGGCGGTGGCGCGCCTGCTACGCCGTTGAGGAATTCGCCGCAGTGCTTGCACTTGATGGCGGCGTCTTGGATCTCTTCGGCGCAGTAGGGGCAGCGTTTCATCTTGTAGCCGATTCTGGGGCGTCCGTATGCGGTTCGTGAGCGTGCGGCTCGTGGGAGTGAGGTGCAGCAGGATTGGCTGGCGCCATCTTTGAAAATTCAGTGAGCACCTGCAGTGGAATGATGGTTTGCATTTCGAGCGTGTCAGAGATGTTGAGCATGCACCACAGGCTGCCGGCGCTGGCATCCATGGTCTGCATCATTGGTGCGATTTCCGGTGCGCTTTGTGCGCCTAGTTTCATCAAGGAGATGAGGTTGAGGGAGCCGAGCATGCGCGTCGCGTCGGTTGGTTGAATCGCCGGTTTCGGGTGATTGGCTTGCAGTGCTTGTTCGAGTTCTCCTGAGCCGGCAAAATAGATGCGATCATCGATGACTGCGGATTCGTAGACGATTTTGCCGTCTTCGAAGAGGGCGAGCATTTGCTCTTTTTGCCCAGGCATCTGCATGGTGGGATGATCCAGGTTCATCGTCATGCTGATTTGGTCAATGGAGTGTCCGTTGGCGGTGCGAATGCCTTTTTGAAATTTAATATCAGAGTAGTAGGCAGTCGGGTTGCTTTCAGCGGTCGGCATCTGCTCGACCAGTTGCATGGATTGGTCATAGACCGCTTGAGCGGAGCCATCGAGTAGCTGGTAGAAGCCTTCAAAGGAAAATCCATTTTCCACTTCAATACTATAGCTGGCCTTGAGGGGTAGGGATTGATCGAAAATTTGCATCCAGTCTTCCGCATCTTTGGCTTCGAGGCCGTAGAGTGGCATCATCGCTGCGGTGAGTTTGCTCCAGGCCGCGCGTTCCGGATCGGTGAGTTTCGCCATGGAGAGGGCGATGGCCATGTCAGAGCTCCAATCGACTGTCGGCAGTATGTCGCTGATTTCAATGTTCTGCTGCTGCATCCAATGCTCTAGCTGGGTGCCAGCCGTTGGGGCGATGGAGACTGTGTAGTTGAGGTTCTCTTCGTTGACGCTCAGTGCGATGTTGAGCGTGGACAGGTCGCGTAGGGCAAATTCGAACACACCAAAGTAGGCGCCGAAGATACTTTCGTAGAAATCTGCGGGGAGGCCCATTTCCGGAGTCAGTTCGCCCTGCATGGATGAGAGCATCATACCTTTTGAAAACTGTAGGCCGCCCATTGCCATCATGCGCACGGGCTCGTTCATCTTCAACTGCACAGAGAGGGTGTCGGTCGGCTCTGCGGGCAGTTGCTGTGCATAGTCCGTTGCTTTTTGGTTGAGCGTGGCGTCTGGCGTCTGGCTTTGCGTTACAATCACAAAGTCGCCTGAGTCGGTGACGGTCAGTGCCTGTGTTGCGAGAAAGCCTTGCGCGATTGCGGCTTCGAAGGCCGGCGCATCTGCGACAGGGAGGTAGAGCGCGCCGGAGGGGGACTGTCCCATTTGATCCATCCACAGGGCGAGGTGCCAGGGTTTCTCGGCGTCGATCAGCGCCATTGCTGCGGGGCCCACCATGCCTTGGATCATGGGCTCAATCGCTGCCGGCTGATCGGGTGCGGCGGCTGCGGAAAGGCGTGTCGCATCGTCGATGACGGCGCGGTAGCTCTTCAAGTGGACGGTGACCAGGGGCTCAACGGCTCCCAATGGGGCGGAGAGTAGGAGTGCTGTGAGTAGACCGAGTGGTGCGAGATGTTTCATGTGCGCACTTTCGTTGCCGAGTGAATGAGAGTCAAACGTAAGATTGCGGGGGGACGGCGGTTTGGCTCTTAGGTGGTGGTTCTTGCCATTTTCGGCGCTGGGATCGGCTGTCTTTAGCTGCCGTTCTTTGATTCGTTTAATTCAGGGCACGCTGTGCTTATACTCGGCGGCAGCTAAAGCAGCCGGTCCTTGGCTTCCTTCAACTCGCCCGTCTTCAGAAACTGGATGGTCAGCTCGATGGCCTGTTTGTTTTTCATGATATACGGATGCGTGGCGTGAATGACTTTGTAAGCGTTCATGCCTTCGACCTTTGCGCTTTCGACTGAGACTTTTCCATCGTCATCGCCCGGGATGATGACGGAGTTGATACCGTTGATGCTGCGGTCACCGGTAATCACGCAGAGCGGAAAGTCGACGGGGCCGAGTTGTGCGATAAATCCATTGGTATCTGTGCCGAGTTGATCGCCGGCGGGGCCGTTGATCCATCCGAATGCGCTGTAATCACCGAGCGTATCGACTAATTCGCTACCTTGATTCGGTGGGCTGAGCATGACGACACGACCGATATTTTCGAGTGGTGCTTCTTTCTGAATGGTGCGCACTATAATCCCGCCCATTGAGTGGGTGGCGAAGTTTATGGTGTCGTCGCTTTCGGTGAGGGACTCGACCTGTGCGCGGACAATGGTTGCGAGTGTGTCGATCGATTGATGACGGGAAGGGTAGTCGAGGTTGTGGACGACGTAGCCTTCGTCAGTGAGCGCGGCCTCCATCTTTTCCATGGAGGCGGAGGTGCGCGCAAGGCCGTGCAAGAGGATTACGACGTCGCCTGCCACGAGGGGCGAGGCGAGGGCGATGAGCAGGAAGAGAATTTTGAAAAGTGATTTCATCGTGGGTGAGTAGAAGCGACACTCTTGTCGCTTTAGCGTTGGGCTTAGGCTGCGTGTGAAAGCGATAAGAGTGTCGCTTCTACGGATGCTCTGCGAGCTGAGTGATTGCGCTGTAAACGCCTTGCACGACGTGGCCCATTTTCTCGTAGTTCAGTCGGTCCCATGTGTCGTTGGCTTCGTGGTAGGCTTTGTTTCGGTAGAAGGCGGTGTCGGTGATCATGACGGCATCATAACCGAATTTCCAATAGTTTCGATGGTCGGAGAAGTCGACGCCGGGAATGCCTTTCGGTGCGCTGAT
>Ga0209533_1003878_pt1 | contig 13120 bp, 16 predicted proteins | sample COG_04_FD_184748 | JGI IMG/M metagenome (GOLD analysis project Ga0209533, IMG submission 184748) | Pelagic Microbial community sample from North Sea - COGITO 998_met_04 (SPAdes) (version 2) | ecosystem: Environmental > Aquatic > Marine > Neritic zone/Coastal water | place: Helgoland, sampling... | reverse complement strand
TTAATGCATTTGAAACAACCAAGCCCAAAAACGGATATACTAATCACTATAATAAAAGCAAAACAGGGAATCCTAATGAGTTTTTAGGTCAAAGAAAAGATTTAACACCTGAATTTATGGCTAAATTAGTTAAAAAATTTAAAGATGCTGGTGCTACAATTTTAGGAGGTTGTTGTGAAACAAGACCTTTGCATATAAAAGAAATTTATAAATTAAGATAATAATGTACAATTTTATAAAAGTTAAACTTTACAGGCTAAAAACAAGTAATAATTATTTAAAGCTTATAAAGCTATATCATTTTTTTTTTGGAGAAACTTTTAAAAAGAAAATAAGAACACCAGATTTTTATAATAATAACATACATAGAATTGATGTTGTAAATAAGATTATAGAAATAAAAAAATTTAATGACTATCTAGAAATTGGCTGTGATCAAGATGAACTATTTAACAGAGTCAAAATTAGATATAAAACTGGAGTAGATCCACATAGTGGTGGCACTCATCGAATGACAAGTGATTCATTTTTTAAAACAAATAATAGATTATTTGATTTAATTTTTATTGATGGATTACACACCTATAAGCAAGTTAAAAAAGATATAAAAAATTCTTTAGATTGTCTAACTGAAAAAGGATTTTTGTTATTACATGATTGTTTTCCATTAAGTTATTACGATCAAGCAGTCCCTAGAGCTCAAAGAAAATGGAATGGTGATACTTGGAAAGCCATTATAGATTTCAGAACTAAAGAGAATTTAAATGTATTTGTTGGAGCTTTTGATAATGGAATAGGTTTAATTTATAAAAAAAAAAATCTAAATAAACTAATACTTGATAAAGAAATTAAAAAAATTAAATACAAAGATTACTATCATAATCATCATGACTACTTAAATTTAATTAGTTATGAGACCTTCTTTAAAAAAATTGATGATTTTAAATAAGAATTTAACAATTGTTATAGTTTTATACGATTCCTCTAATTTAATTTTTAAGTGTCTAGAAAAATTAAATAATTTTAATATTTTAATTGTCGACAATGGAAAAAATTCTTTTGTTATAGAAGAACTAAAAAAATACAAAAATATAAAGAAAATAATTTCAAAAAATAAAAACTTAGGTTTTGGAAATGGAGTAAATTTTGCATTTAGTTATATCAAAACTGAACATTTTTTAGTTTTAAATCCAGATTTAATTATAGATGAAAGGTCAATTAAAGAATTACTTAAAACTGCTCAGGAAGATAAAAATTGTGCCATTTCAGCACCTTTAATATTAACTGACAAAGATAGTTACGGTACACTTCCAGAAAAATGGAAACAATTATCCACAAAATTAGTTAAAAAAGATAGACTTCAAATAATTCAAAAAAAAAAACCGTCGGGCAATATATGTGTAGATGTTACTAAGGGTTGTGCCCTATTAATTAATTCCAAACACTTTAGAGATGTAGGTATGTTTTCTAAAGAATATTTTTTATTTTGGGAGGAAGTTGATCTTTGTCGTAAATTTTTGAATAAAAAACTAAGTGTTATCGTTTGTCCCAACGCAACAGCTCTACATAAAGAAGGGTCCTCTGGAAGGAATAATATTAATAAATTTATCATTAGAACTTTTTATTCAGAAAAATCTCCACTTTATTATTTTGGAGTTAAACGATTAACAGTTGGTATATATTATAAAATGATAAAATATTTATTTAGAACAGTTTCTTACTTGTTAATTTTAAATGTTAAAAATTCTCTAAAAAATTTGATCAGACTTTTGGCAATTTTAAGTTTTATTTTTTATAAATAAAAATTTGATTTTTTTATCATTTGCTTTTTTAACAAAATAAATTCCAATAATTACAGCTAATAAAGATATTAGAACTTTTGGTGTTATAATCTCTTTTAAAAATATATAGCTCAAGATAGTTCCAAATATTGGAATTAAATAAGATACTTGTGATTGAAATATTAATCCATTATTTTTTAAAATTTTAAATCTTAACAACCAAGCAGCTCCTGTTGAAACCATTCCTAAATAAACTACTGAAATTGTAGACTCTATACTGGGTACTGAGTTCCAAGGCTTTTCAAAAAAATAAACTAAAGGAAGTAAGATTAAAACAGCCCAAATTAATATAGATCCTGTTACGTTTTCATTTTTCTTTTTGCTAATTTTAAGGGTTAGAACGCCACCAACAACATAACATGTTGATCCAAATAAAATTAATAATGCAGAAATAAAATTGTCATCATTAATCAGTATGTTATCAGAAAATAAATAAATAATTCCTGCAAAACCAATTAAAATTCCAAAAGTTTTAAGTGCATTAAATTTTTCATTTTTTGTATAAAAATGACCTAATACAGTTGAGCTTAATGGTGTTGTAGACATTAATATTGCTGCCAAGTTACTTTGCACTGATTTAACACCGTAGGCTATTAGAAAAAAAGGTAAAACTAAATTTACAAAACCTATTATAGCAAACCAATACCAATCTTTAGAGAATGCCTCTACTCTTATTTTTTTGTAAAAACATAATAATAATACTGGAATAGATCCAAAAAAAACTCTTAGAAAAGCAATTGTAACAGGGCCAAAAGACTCTGTTGCAATTTTAATATTAAAAAAAGCTGAAGCCCAAATTAAAGCTAGTATCATTAACAGTATATAATCAATTAATTTAGGTTCTCTCATTCAGTTATATTTTCAACTTTTCCATTAGTGATTTTTTGAATATTGGTAAAATTTATTTTAAATACACAATTTGGATGTCCTGCTGCAGCAAATAATTCATTAAACCTTTCAAGGGTATTGTCTATAATAATTTCGATTTGCTTTAAATGACCAATAGGTGATACACCACCAATTGTATATCCTGTTTGAGATTTTACGTCCTCTGGATTTGCCATTGAAACATCTTTTTTGTTAATTATTTTTTTTATTTTACTCAAAGAGGCTCTTTTATCACCTGCAACCAAACAAAGTAAAAAACTATCATTTGTTTTAAATAATAAACTTTTAACAATTGCTCCAACATTACAATCTAATGCTGTTGCCGCATCTTGAGCTGTTCTAGCTGATTTATCTAAAACAATAACCTCTAAGGATTGATCAAAATCCTTCAGGGATTTCTCGGCTCTTTTAACTGGCTCTTTGTCTAATAAACTCATAATTCAACTAACAATTGATTGATAATTTAACAAATAATGATGTAATTCATATGTAAAAAACGCATAGGTGTTATTAATTAATCAAGCAATATAATTAAGATATTTTTTGGTAATTTAACTTAACAAAATTTAAAAAGGAGAGATTATGAGTGCTAAAAATGTACTAAAATTCATTAAAGAAAAAGAAGCAGAGTTTGTTGATTTAAGATTTACTGATCCAAGAGGAAAACTTCAACATTTAACTATGGATTCTACAATTGTAGATGAAGATATGTTGAATGAAGGTGTGTTTTTTGATGGATCATCTATTGCTGGATGGAAAGCTATCAATGAATCAGACATGATTTTAAAACCTGATACTTCAAGAATGATAATGGATCCATTTACATCTCATAATACGTTAGTACTTTTTTGTGACATCCTCGATGCAGTAAAGAAATCTCCTTATGACAGAGATCCAAGAGGAACAGCTAAAAAAGCTGAAGATTATTTAAAGAAATCTGGTATTGGTGATAAAGCTTTTTTTGGTCCTGAGCCTGAATTTTTTGTTTTTGATGATGTAAGAATTAACAATGATCCAAACAATACTGGTTTTAAAATAGACAGTAAAGAAGGTCCTTACAATTCAGGGACAGAATATGCAAATGGAAATATGGGACATAGACCTCCAGTAAAAGGTGGCTACTTTCCTGTTCCTCCAGTAGACAGTGAACAAGATATGAGAAGCGAATATCTAAAAAGTCTAAAAGAAGTTGGGATTAAAGTTGAAAAACATCACCACGAAGTAGCTCCAAGTCAACATGAGCTTGGAATGTATTTTGGTACTCTGGTTGATCAAGCTGATAATGTTCAGTTATATAAATATGTAGTTCAAATGGTTACTCATTCTTTTGGAAAAACTGCAACATTCATGCCAAAACCAATTGCAGGTGATAACGGTTCAGGAATGCACATTCACCAATCAATATGGAAAAATGATAAACCAGTTTTCTCTGGTGATGCATATGCTGGATTATCAGAGACTGCACTTCATTACATTGGTGGAATTTTAAAACATGCTAAAGCAATAAATGCATTTTCTAATTCTACTACTAATAGCTATAAAAGATTGATACCTGGCTTTGAAGCTCCAGTGCTACTTGCTTATTCTGCAAGAAACAGATCTGCATCTTGCCGTATACCAATTTCATTAAGCAAAAATGGAGCAAGATGTGAAATAAGATTTCCTGATGCTTCAGGCAATCCTTATCTTACTTTTGCTGCAATGCTTATGGCTGGACTTGATGGAATTAAAAATAAGATACATCCAGGAGAGTCGTTTGATCAAGATCTATATGATTTACCTCCGGAAGAAGTTAAAAATATTCCAACTGTTTGTGGTTCATTAAGAGAAGCAATGGAAAATTTAGATAAAGATAGAGAGTTTTTAACTGAAGGTGGAGTATTTACTGACGATCAAATTGATGCTTACATTGCATTAAAATTTGAAGAGATACATAAATTTGAACATGCACCTCATCCTGTTGAGTTTGAGATGTATTACAGTAGTTAAATATAATTACTGTCTAGTTGTTGCTATTGTATCTTTGTTAATTCCTTTTTTAACAACGTAATCCTGTGTGCCATTAGCACCAGTATTTACCTCTGTTCTAAGAGTTTTAAAAAAAGTTCTTTCTTTTAAAGACTTCTCCAGTGATTTAACAAGATTTTTAAATTCAAATTTATTCATATCCAATTAATACACTAGATATGTGTTATTTGCAATACAGATATGCGTATAATTAATATCAAATTTTAAAAGACTCTCCACAACCACAACGTTCAGACTCATTGGGGTTATTAAAGACAAAAGAGGATGAAAATTCTTCCTTTTTATAGTCCATTTCTGTGCCCAATAAATACATTACAGCTGCTGCATCAACAAAAACTTTAACACCCTTATCTTCTATAATTTCGTCTGTAGGATTAATTTCTTTTGCATACTCCATAACATAAGACATTCCAGCACAACCCCCTGATTTAACTGCAACTCTTACACCAATGGAATTTGATTCTTTGTCTGACATTATTTCTTTAATTCTATTAGCCGCATTATCGCTTAATCTTATTATAGGATTCATTATAAATTTAACTCCAGTTTAGCAGCTTCTGACATCATTGATTTATCCCATGGTGGCTCAAACACTAAATCAAGATCCACTTCTTCTATACCCTCTACTTGCATGGCACTGTCTTTAACTTCTTTAGGTAAGCTTTCAGCAACTGGACAGTTTGGCGTGGTCAATGTCATTATAATTTTAGCCTTATCATCTTTTACTTTAACATCATAAATTAGACCTAATTCATAAATATTAACTGGTATTTCAGGATCATATATTTTTCTAATTTCAGCTATTACTTGTTCTCTTAAGTCCATAATTTAATCTAATCTTTCAGTATTAATTTCTTCTTGAGTATTGTCAATTGCAGAAACTAAAGTATGCCATGATAAAGTTGCACATTTAACTCTCATTGGATATTTTTTTACTCCAGATAAGCACATTAATTTGGTTTTTTCATCCTCTTTTAAATTTTCTGAATTTAATTCAGGGTTTTCTTTTATCATTCCTAAAAAATCTTCAACAATTTCTTTAGCTTCATGTTCATTCTTACCTTTAATTAAGTCTGTCATAATTGAAGCTGACGCCATTGAGATAGCGCAACCACTACCTTCAAAAGAAATATCTTCTACTATTTTTTGTCCATTTAGTTTTAAATAAACATGTACATTATCACCACATAAAGGATTATGTCCTTTAGCATCTTTATTAAAATTTTCAGTTTTTCTAAGATTGCGTGGATTTTTGCCATGCTCTAGTATTATTTCTTGATATAATTCTTTTAAGTTCATTTTTGGTTAAATATTTTTTTACAATTATTTATTGCATCATTAAGTGTATCTAAATCTTCTCTTGTATTATAAATTCCAACAGATGCTCGCGAACTTGCAGGTATATTTAATTTATCATGTAGAATTTGACAGCAATGATGCCCCGCTCGAATTGCAACTCCATCTCCATCTAAGATAGTTGCTACATCATGTGGGTGAATACCCTCAATAGTAAAAGATAAAACCCCACCTTTATTTTTAGGATTACCAATTAATCGAACTGAGTTATTTTTTTGTAATAGTTCCTGCCCATATTCAACTAAGTCAGCTTCATGTTTCACCACATTATCTATACCAATCCTTTCTAAAAATTTAATAGACTGATCAAATGCAATCACTTGAGCTGTAGCCATAGTTCCTGCCTCAAATTTATTAGGAAGATCGCCATAAGAAATTCTATCTTTTTTAACCTCATTGATCATTCCACCACCACCTTGATATGGAGGCAATTCTTCTAACCATTTTTTTTTACCATACAAAACACCTAAACCAGTAGGGCCATACATTTTATGACAAGAAATAGCATAAAAATCACAATCAAGATCTTGCATATCTAATCTTAAATGAGGAGCACCCTGACAACCATCAACTACAACAATTATACCTTTTGAATGAGCAAGCTCTGTTATTTCTTTAATTGGTAAAATAGCACCTGTAACATTTGATAAATGTGTAATTGAAATTACTTTTGTTCTAGAAGTAATTCTTTTTTCAATTTCTTCTAATGTTACTTCACCATCATCATTAATTTCAGCAAAATTAATTTTTATATTTTTGGATTTTCTTAGAAAATGCCAAGGCACATAATTAGAATGGTGTTCCAATTCAGTGATAAGCACTTCATCACCATCTTGTAAATAATTTTGACCCAATATATTTGCAACTAGGTTAAGTGCTTCTGTCGCACCTTTGGTAAAAACAATTTCATTTTTATCCTTAGCATTAATAAACTTTTGAACTGAAGTTCTTGTGTTCTCATATAAATTGGTAGCAGCAACTGCAAGATAATGAACACTTCTGCCTACATTAGAAAATTCTTTACTATAAAATTCATTAATTCTATCTATTACAACTTTTGGTTTTTGAGAGGAGTTTGCACTATCTAGATATACTAAATCATTATTTTGAATTTTTTCATCAAATATAGGAAATTCTTTTTTTATCTTGTCTATATTCATTCTTTAAGTCCAATCATGTTTTTTATTAAATTTTTTATTTCAGGGTCAGTTATTTTTTCTATTACATCTAGTAAAAACCCATTAATTAAAAGTTCTCTTGATTGTTGATAATCTAACCCCCTAGACATTATATAAAATATAGAGTCCTCATCTAAACTACCTGATGCTGAACCATGTGAACATTTAACATCATCTGCATAAATTTCTAATTCTGGTTTTGCATTAAATTCAGATGCTTCATTTAATAAAATTGCTTTACTTAGTTGATATCCATCTGTTTTTTGTGCTTCTGAATTAACAAATATTTTTCCCTGATATACTGCTTTAGAACTATCGTTTAAGACACTTTTAATTAATTGATAGCTTTTAGTATTTTCTGTTAGGTGATTTATGGTAGTTCTAACTTCATGGTGTCTATCATTAGAAAGTGAAAAAATACCATTTATAAATGCTGATGAATATTTTCCATTTAAATTACAATTAATCTCATTCTTAAAGAAATGTGATCCAGATGATAAAATAAACGTTTCTGATAAACTGTTAGCAGCTTGTTCAATATTATTAAAAGAATATTTTACATTCGTATTTTCTATTTTATCAATTTTATAATTTTTTAAAATTGCATTTTGTTTTAAATCAAAATTATAAAAAATATTTAAAAAATTTTTTTCTGAATTATCATTAAATAAGTCTATTAATCTCAAGGAGCTATTTTCTTCTAGTTGAAAATCTAAGCTTAAATTTATGTTTTTGGACTTAATATTATCATTCGTTACATGATAAATTATTAAAGGTTTTTCTAGTTGATAATCTTTTTTAATTAAGATTTTATAAGATTTATTGCTAAAAGCCTTATTTAAATCAATTAAAGAGTTAAAGTTATTTGACCTGTTGTCAATTTCTGGCTCATCAATTATTTTTATCTTATCTTTTTTTTCATAATCAAAATCAATTTTTTCAATTCTGCCATTTACAAAAACGATCTTGTTATGTTCTAGCCCATCAATAAATACTGATCTATCAATCTTATTTGATAATGAATAATCATTATAAAAGCTTAGATCACCAATATTTTTTTTAATTATTTGATTTAAATCAGAAAATTTCCAATTTTCATCTCTTCTATTTGGAAAACCTGTTTTTATAAATTCATTCAAAGAGTTTTGTTTAAGTTCAATATCTCTTTTGGTAAAACTTGAAGTTTTTATAATATTATCAAAATCTATTTGAAGTTGTTCTTTCATTAAATTAAAAACTTTCATATCCTTTTTTTTCTAGTTCTAAAGCTAATTCTGCTCCACCAGATTTAATAATCTTTCCATCTTTCAATACATGCACAAAATCAGGTTTAATATAATCTAGTAGCCTCTGGTAATGGGTAATTATTAGAAAAGAATTTTTCTTATCCCTTAAAGTATTCACCCCATCAGCAACAATTTTTAAAGCATCAATATCTAATCCAGAGTCGGTTTCATCTAAGATTGATAACTTTGGTGCTAACAATGACATTTGCAAAATTTCATTTTTCTTTTTTTCTCCACCAGAAAAACCAACATTTAATTGTCTATTTAGTTTTTCTTCATCAAACTTAAGTTCTTTTGCTTTTTCTTTTACTAATTTTAAAAACTCGATAGCATCAAGCTCCTTTTCACCTCTTGCTTTTTTTACTGCATTTAATGAAGTTTTTAAAAATATATTTGTATTAACTCCAGGAATTTCTAAAGGATACTGAAATGCTAAAAAGATACCTTTGTGTGCTCTTTCCTCTGTTTCTAAATCAAATAAATTTTTATTTTCAAAAAGAACCTCTCCTGAAACTTCATATCCTTTTTTACCTGATAAAATATTTGATAATGTACTTTTTCCAGATCCATTTGGACCCATTATAGCATGAACTTCTCCTGGGTTTATTTCAAGAGAAAGTCCTTTTAAAATTTCTTTACTATCTATCTTTGCATTTAATTTATTTATCTTTAACATTACCCAACACTTCCTTCCAAACTAATGCCAACTAACTTTTGGGCTTCAACAGCAAATTCCATCGGTAACTGTTGCAATACCTCTTTACAAAATCCATTCACTATTAATCCAACTGCTTCTTCTTGACTCAAGCCTCTTTGCTGACAATAATGAAGTTGTTCTTCACTTATTTTTGAAGTTGTTGCCTCATGAGCAATATTTGATTCTGAGTTTTTGTTTTTAATATACGGAACTGTATGTGCTCCGCACTTATTACCCATTAACAATGAGTCACATTGAGTATAATTACTAGAATTTGATGCTTTAGAGGAAATATCAACTAGACCTCTGTAAGTCATATCTGAAAATCCTGCGCTTATTCCTTTTGAAATAATTTTACTCTTTGTATTTTTACCTAAATGGATCATTTTTGTACCCGTGTCAGCTTTTTGATGGTTATTTGTAATCGCAATTGAATAAAACTCTCCAATTGAATTGTCCCCTTTTAAAATACAACTTGGATATTTCCAGGTAATAGCAGATCCTGTTTCTACTTGTGTCCATGAAATTTTAGAATTTTTACCTTTGCACAATCCTCGTTTAGTAACAAAATTATATATTCCACCTTTTCCATCTTTGTCACCTGGATACCAATTTTGAACTGTAGAATATTTTATTTCAGCATCATCTAGTGCTATCAACTCTACATTAGCAGCGTGCAATTGATTTTCATCTCTCATAGGAGCTGTACAACCTTCTAAATAACTTACATAACTTCCTTTATCTGCAACAATTAAGGTTCTTTCAAACTGACCTGTATTTGAGGCATTAATTCTAAAGTAAGTAGATAGTTCCATCGGACATCTTACGCCTTCAGGTATATATGCAAATGAACCATCAGTAAAAACAGCAGAATTAAGAGTTGCAAAAAAGTGATCAGTTGTAGGAATTACAGATCCTAGATATTTCTTAACTAGTTCAGGATGATTTTGAATAGCCTCCGATATAGGACAAAATATAATTCCTAGCTTAGACAGTTCTTCTCTAAAAGTTGTGGCAACTGAGACCGAGTCAAATACTGCATCAACTGCAATACCATTTAATCTTGCCTGTTCTTGAAGTGGGATCCCAAGTTTTTTATATGTTTCTAAAAGTTTTGGATCTAATTCGTCTAAACTTTTAGGTTTATCATCCATACTTTTTGGTGCTGAATAATAATATAAATCTTGATAATCAATTTTTGGATACTTAGGTTTTTGCCAATCTGGTTCTTTTAATTGTTTAAATCTTTCAAATGCTTTTAATCTAAAATCAAGCATCCATTTAGGTTCTTTTTTAATATTTGAAATAAATTTAATTACTTCTTCATTTAAGCCTTTGGGCGCTGTTATACTTTCAATGTCAGTTGAAAATCCATATTTATAATCTTTTAATTTTTCTATTTCTTTTTCTCTAGCGTCCATTTTAATTTCTACTTTCTGATGAGTTGCTTATAAGGTCTTTTAAATTTTTTTGTTCAAAAAAATGATTGATATGGATTTCAAGTTCGTCCCATAAGTTGTGAGTGATGCATTTTGTGGTCTTGCTATTGCATCCCTTTTTAGACTCCTTCTTACATTGAACAGTTTTAACTTCTTCATCTACAGCACTAAGTATGTTTGCTAATTTAATTTCTTCTGGTTCTTTGTTTAAGATATAACCTCCATTAGTTCCTCTAATGCTTTTTACGATATTATATTTTTTTAACTTAGAAAAAATTTGCTCTAAAAAATCCAAAGAAATTCCTTGTCTTAACGATATATCTCTCAAAGGTACTGGATTAACGCTATTGAACTTAGCAAGGTCAGCTAAAGCCATTACCGCATATCTACCTTTTGATGTTAATTTCATATTTACCCTTATTTAAGAAGGCTTTTTATATAAACTTGACCAAATTAGTCAAGTATCCAATATGAAAAAAAGATAACATATTGTCGCTTAGTTATGATAAGTGTATTTTTTTTTGAGAATAATAATCAATATCATTTATGGATAACAAAATAGTAGAAGTTTTCATACCTGGGCCTGCTGGAAGATTAGAAGCAAAATATTATAAAAGTAATAAAAGCACTTCACCAATAGCGTTGGTGCTTCAGCCACATCCTCAATATGGTGGAACAATGAACAATAAAGTTGTTGTTGATACATTTCATACATTTATGGAAAATGAATTTTCAGTTTGTAGAGTTAACTTTAGAGGTGTTGGTAAAAGTGATGGTGAATTTGATAATGGCCAAGGAGAATTAGCTGACGCAGCAGCCGCACTAGATTGGCTTGAGAGGGAAAACTTTGATAATTCTCAATGTTGGGTTTCTGGATTTTCTTTTGGCTCATTAATTGCAATGCAATTATTAATGAGGAGACCTGAAATAAATAGATTTATTGCAATATCTCCTCAGCCAAATGTGTATGATTTTTCATTTTTATCTCCTTGTCCAACTTCTGGATTAATGATCTATGGAAAAAAAGATGAACTAGTTCCAGTTGAACATATTACTGAACTTGATAAAAGATTAAGTGCTCAAAAAGGAATTAAAGTTGACTTTCAAGTTATAAGTGATGCTAATCATTTTTTTTCAAAGACTGAGGATGTTTTAATTAAACATTTAGATAAATATATTAAAAAAGAGTCTGCTTTATTTTAAAGTTAATAATCTTTAACTAAAATTCCACCAGTGCAAGATTTTTTAACGTTTGTTGTTTTAACAAATGAAATTTCCTTTTTAAGTAATGATCTTATTGCAAGATATGCAAAAGCCTGTGATTCAATAAAATCACCATTAATATTATAATTGTCAATTAAATCTAAATTAATATTATTTGGTAGTTTATTTCTAATATTTTCAATTAGTGTTAAGTTTTTTCTTCCACCACCACAAACTAATAAATTAATCTTATTAGTTTTATCTTTTTTTATATTTTTAATTATTGAGTCACAAATAATTTCACTAGTAAATTTTGTCAAGGTTGAGAGTCCATCTTCATAGGATAAGCCTCTAACAAAACTTAAATCAAAGTCTTTTATATCAAATGAGAGATTTTTATTTTTGTTTATATTTTCAAAATTTTCAGTAGCTTGGTTCAAGATGATTTCATCTATTTTTCCAATACTCGCAGTTTTGCCATTTAAATCATATCTATAACTAGTATGCTTTCTAACCCATTCATCTAATAAACAATTACCAGGCCCTATATCATAACTTATCAGATCATCATTTTTATTTGATGTTATGATAGTAATATTTGCTATGCCTCCAATATTTAGAATAAAAACTGGTAGCTCAATTTTATTTTTATTTATTATTAAATTATGAAAAATTGGTGCAAGTGGGGCGCCTTGACCACCATTCGCTATATCATTAGCCCTAAAATTATAAATTACATCTTTTTTTAAAAGACTAGATAATAAGGATCCATCACCTAATTGTTTTGAAATTTTTTGGCTTGCATCATGAAATATGGTTTGACCATGAAAACCAATTAAATCCACTTCATAATCACTTTTATTAATAATCTTATTGCAAATTTCTACATGATATAAAGTGATTTTTCTCTCAATTTCACTTACTAATTCAGAATTAACAATTATATCATTAGCAGAATTAATCTTGTTTCTTAGATTTACTAAATCTTTATATAAAGCCTGATCATATTCAAAGAATTCATCAAAAGTTGACTCATATTCATTTTCCCCATCCGATCTAATAATTGAAGCATCAATCCCATCCATTGAAGTTCCACTCATTAAACCTAAAGAGGTGTAAAATTTTTCCATTCTTAATTTTTAAATAAATATTGTATATTCTTGATAGCATATTTATGAATATTTTTTTAAAAGAATTTAAAGAA